>ENA-OQHL01000415-OQHL01000415.1-human-gut-metagenome-genome-assembly--contig:-NODE-415-length-30669-cov-4.774867_pt1 | contig 30669 bp, 32 predicted proteins | sample MGYA00242565_ERZ504723 | MGnify/ENA primary metagenome ERZ504723 (study PRJEB26092, sample SAMD00036211) | human gut metagenome | host: Homo sapiens | study: EMG produced TPA metagenomics assembly of... | reverse complement strand
GATTTATACAACATGTGTAGTTTTATTTTCTATTTTTATTATAAGTAGATATCTATCTAGAGATTCTCGTTATGTTCCATATTCAAACTATTTATATTACTCTCTTTTTGTCGGTCATCCAAGTTATGAATATCGAGATCAATATAACGATTCACATAGTCCATACGAACCAATGAAATCATTTGAAGAAAATTATGGGAAATAAAATTTTTATTATTTGTAATTTTTATAGTATTCAAGTTTGGTCTGCTATAAAGTTGCATATTAATTACATATCTAAAGCTGGAGGTGTACCAGTGTTAATTATAAAAAAAGGTAGTGCAAGCATTGATACTAATGAACTTAAAGGCTTTGAAATTTGGGAATATTCAAATTTATTCTCTCTTTTTATGCATATTTTAACAGCGAAAGATGTTAAGTACGTATGGTGCCCAGATTTTATAGTAGTTATAAAGATGTTTATTCCTTGTCTACTTTCTTGTAAGAAAATATATTTTTGGGTACAGGGCATACTGCCAGAAGAAGATTATATGAAGTTTCATAAGAAATATCGGTTTTATATTTTTAATATATTGGAATATTTAGCATTATTGTTTTCTTCTAATTATATTTTAGTATCATATTCTATGCTAGATTTTTTACAGAAAAAATATTGTCTAAAAAAAATAAATGAAAAAAGATCAATAATTGTTCCTTGTTTGTCTGAATTTTCACGAAACTTTAATGTAATAAAGAAGCCTAATTCATATGTGTATATCGGTGGATTGTCTGTTTGGCAGCAATTTGATAAAACTCTTTTAATTTTCAAGCAAATATTGAAATATGAAAAAAACTCAGTTTTACATGTTATAACTTTTGATATTGAAAAGGCCAATAGAAAGATTAATGATGTTTTTTCTGATAGAGATAATATATCAGTGTATTCTATTTTGAATAGAGTTGAAATACCCAATATATTATCACAATTTGAATATGGTTTTATAATAAGAGAATGTAATCTTGTTAATTATGTTGCTTCTCCTATAAAATTTGCTGAATATTTGGCATGTGGTGTCAAGCCTATTACGACTAATGCAATGCCTCATTATGTTGAATTGATAAAGAAATTTAATTGTGGTGTTATTGTAGACTATGATAATTTGGAAAATATAGAAATCTCACATGACAATGATTCTTCCAATACGAAAAAAGCTTATGATGCCTATTTTGACATTAGATAGAATTATTGAATTATATCAAAAAATACTATGTTAGATAGAAATTACTATTTATTGATGCTAATTTGCTCATGAATGGAGTAAAATACATCTGTGCTGTAAAAGGATGACAACTTGTTTTTTGATTACTATACTATATATTATATGAATATACTTATGATATCGAGGGGATATCCATCTAAATGGGATCCACAATGGGGGAGCTTTGAAAAAGAGCAAGCGATTGCATTAAAAAACTCTGGTAACAATGTTATTATTGCATATGTTGACAGAAGAGTCTTTTGTAAAAATAGAAAATGGGGAATATCAAAGATTGATGATAATGGGATTATTGTTTATAGTATCTATATATTTCCCCTTCCTCTGCAATATTTGTTTTTTGTTACATCATTTTTTACGAAAATATTTTTTCAGATATTGGTCGAACGTATTATTAAAGAGAATGATAAGATTGATTAATATATTCTCATTATTTATATAATACTTATTTTGCTTCTTTTATTAAAATAAAGCACAAATTGCCACTTGTCTGTATAGAGCATTGGAGTGGGGTAAATAAAGATGTTCTGCCACAATATGTAAAGTTAATGGGAGCTAAAGCCTATAGTACGGCAGATGCTATAATCGCTGTCTGTGATTCTTTAAGAAAAAGAATAAGAGAGCATTTTAATAAAGAAAGTTTTGTTGTTCACAATATGGTTAGTGATGATTTTTTTACTTGTCCTTTAATTGAGAAAAATGATTTCTTTCAATTTGTTTCTGTTGGTACATTAATTAAAGGAAAAGGGTATGATTTTTTGATAAATAGTTTTTCTCAAACTCAATTCCCTGAAAAAAAGCATGGAAATTATTGATTGTTGGTGATGGGCCTGAAAGAGATAATCTTTATAAGCAAATTACACATTTAGGATTGGAAAATCATATTTTCTTATTAGGGAAAAAAAGTAAAAATGATATTGTTTCTATTTTGGCTAAAAGCCATGCTTTTATTTTACCATCAAGGGGTGAAAATTTTCTGTTGCAATAATTGAAGCTTTATCAATAGGAATCCCTGTTGTAGCAACAGACTGTGGTGGAACAAAAGAGTCTATAAATAATAGTAATGGAATATTAGTTCCTGTAGATGATACGAGCTCTATGTCGGAATCGCTGCTTTATATGTTCAATAATATTTTGAAATATAATGCTAGTGATATTCGTAAGAATAGTAAGGAGCGTTATTCTTCCTCAGTTATTGGAAATCAGTTATTAGCTATTTTTGACAATGTACTATATCGAAAAGATAATTGTGGATGTTAGTCTGAAAATTATAATGTTAATATCGTTATTTTTATTTTATGGTAAGAGATATTGCAATATTTGGAGCAGGAGGATATGGCCGTGAAATGGCTTCCTTGTTGAAACGCATAAATAAACAACAACAATGTTGGAATTTTATTGGTTTTTTTGATGATGATGTTGTTAATAAACCTATTGGATATAGAAATGAATATGGAGAGATATTAGGAAATTTAGAAATGCTAAATACTTATCCAAAACCTTTATCTGTTATTTTAGCTATTGGAAAGCCTAAGATCTTAAAAGCTGTTTATGAGGCTATTACTAATCCACTTATTGATTTTCCTAATATTGTAGCGCCAGAAGCACATATCTTGGATATAGATAATTTTTCAATGGGAAAGGGTAATATACTTGGTAGTTTTTCTTCTATGAGTTGTAATGTTCATATAGGAGATTTTAATATATTTAACAATAGAGTATCTCTTGGTCACGATGTTTTAGTTGGAAATTACAACTCTTTTATGACTGCCTCTCGAATTAGTGGTGGAACTAAGATTGGAACATTGAATTATTTCGGTGTATCTGCTGTCGTTCTTCCCAATATAAATATAGGTGCCGGTACTACTATTGGAGCAAACAGTGTGCTAATGAAGAATGCGAAAGATAATGCAGTATACATTGGAAATCCTGCTAAGAAATTTGATTTTGAGTGATAAACTAAAAAAATAATTAGATTATGGAATTAAATGATTTTATTGAGAAATTTGCGGAACAGTTTGAAGAAACCGAAAAAACTGTATTTAATCCTCATACACGCTTTAAGGAATTAGACGAATGGACTTCTTTAACAGCATTATCAATTATTGCTATGATTGATGAAGAGTACAATATTTCATTGAAAAGTAATGATTTGGCTAAATCATCAACTATAGAGGAATTATTTGTAAAAATAGTAAATAATGCGAATCAGTAGTTGAACTCTGATTCTTGTTTAAAAAAATTAGATAAATGAATGCGATGGCAATTTTTCCCATCGTATGTACCAGAAGCCCAGATGTGGCTCTGACCTTCATCGCTCTTTGAATATTTGTTTTCTCATTCAGCCAGTTGAAAAACGATTCTATGGGCTGTCTGACCTTTGAAACAGCTGTAGAGAATAGGTCTCTCTTCCTGCTTTCTCTCTTTGAGTAATAATGGTTTCTTCTCCCTTTATTGCTTTTACTGGTGTTAGCATAGTAACCTCTTGTTCCTGCTGCTTGTTTCCCCAGAAAGAGAAATCTGAGTATATCTTGTCCGCAAATATATCCCTGTGAATAAGATTATCGGCCACCTTTCTTTTAAGAACCGTCAAGTCATTTTCCTTTGCCGATGATAATATTATCATTTCAGGGAATGGTATGGTCCCTTTTCTACGTAAAGTTAAGGTATGAAGTTTGATGCCGTAATAATACATGTTCTTGGTTGAGCAATAACCTTTGGTTGTTATTTCAGTAGCCACTTTTCCGTTTTTTGTTCTTTCCTGCACAGGTAATAATAGGCATAGAGTCAATAAGTGATGTCATAGAATCGCAATCGGCTGGTTTAAAGAATGTAATGAGATGCTTTACGAGTTCGTTAATCGCTCCACTCATCCGGTTCAACCGATAGTTGAATGTCTGATAAGAAGGAAGATTGGGAAACCAAGAAAGCAAATATTCTTTAGTGAATGTATGTATCTCTTTGATGTTGAAGCAGTGCTGATATGTTCCACAGAACAGATATACAGTAAACAGTTCCTCATCGGTGAAGACAGGATTTGCATTGTTACTGAATCTCTGGCAGTTGAACTTCAGTGAAAACTGGTAAACATCGCAGATATACATATATATTTTTATAAGTTTTAGCTCTTTCTCCTTGGGAATCATAATTAGAATAATGAGTGGTTTTATTCTTATAATATGCTGATTCCCAATGAGATTGAGAAATGGATAAACGAAATAATTATTTGAATAATAACATTTTAACAAACTGAATCAAGCAGTGATTTCAACTGCTGATTCGCATAAATAACTAATTGCTATATGACTGATAATTTGAAAAAATACAATGAGGTGTTTTGTAATATCTTTGAAGTCAGAGAAGATGATTTGGAAAATATGAAGCTGAAAGAATCAGCCAATTGGGATTCTGTTGGACACATCAATTTAATATCTTCTTTAGAAGAGACTTTTGATATAAATATGGAACCAGAAGATATGTTTGAAATAACTTCGTACAGTGATGGACTTCTAGTTTTGCACAATCAATATAATATAGAGTTTTAAACTTATGTTCGATTTTTCCTCATACTTTTCTAATACTGCATTTATTACTAGCAAAGGTGAATTGTATACGTATAAAAATGTGTCTATTCTGTCTGAAGAGTTAGGTAAATATATTCAACCGCATTCTCTTATCTTTATATTATGTAGTAATACAATTGGTTCAGTTCTCGGCTATCTCTCATCTTTTAAAGTTAATGCAGTTCCTCTTTTACTCAGTAAGGAGATAGATAAATCATTGTTAAGTGAGTTTATTCGTAAATATTCACCGACATATTTATGGTTGCCAGATGAAATGGCACATGAGTATTGTGATAAAGAATTTATATTCTCATCACATGGATATTCATTGATGAGATTTGGGAAAAAAGATGTTGATCTTCCTGATAATCTAGCTTTGTTATTAACAACCTCAGGTAGTACAGGCTCACCTAAATTGGTTCGCCTTTCCAAAGAGAATATTCTTGAAAATGCGAAATCAATTGCACAATACTTGGATATTGACCAAAACGAAAGAGCTATAACATCACTTCCAATGCATTATTCTTATGGACTTTCTGTTATTAATAGCCATTTAATATCTGGTGCTACAATTTTGTTAACTGAGGACTCTTATATACAACGTGATTTCTGGGTTTTTGCAAGAGAACAAAGAGTTACATCTTTTTCTGGTGTTCCATTTACTTATGAGATCTTAAAGAAAATGAAATTTTGGAATAGAAACCTACCTACTTTAAGAACTTTGACGCAAGCGGGTGGAAAGCTCAGCAATGAACTGATAGAGTATTTCGCAAAGAATGCTAAGTTACGTGATGTTAATTTTTATGTAATGTATGGTCAGACTGAAGCTACTGCTAGAATGAGTTATTTGCCATGCCAATATACTATTGAAAAAATAGGTAGCATTGGGCAGGCAATACCTGGAGGCAAATTTGAGATTTGGACTGATATGGTAATTGTGGAAGAATCGAATATTATAGGTGAGCTTGTTTATAAAGGGAAAAATGTGTCTTTGGGTTATGCTGAATGCTTTAATGACCTTTTGCGTGGAGATGATAATAAAGGAACTCTTTACACTGGTGACTTAGTATATAAGGATAATGATGGATTTTATTATATTGCAGGACGTAAAAAGCGTTTTTTAAAATTATTTGGAAATAGAATAAGCTTGGATTATACAGAAGATTTATTGAAAAAGCAATTTAATATTGATGTTGCTTGTGTTGGTACTGATGATAAGATGATTATTTATACTACCGACTTAGAACAAAAAGATAATATAATAAATTTTCTTGTAGTCACACTAAAATTGAATAGAATTGTTTTTGAGACTCGATATCTCAAAAACATTCCTCGTTCTGAAACAGGAAAAGTTTTATATGCAGAATTACCAATAAAATAATATGTATGGCTAACTTAAGTATAGGTGGTATAGAAATTGCTGGTATAGTAGCTTGTGTACCTCCTGATGTAGAAGAGAATATATCTCTGTCTTTCTTTGAAGATGGGGAGGCAGAAAAAGTGATTGCGTCTACTGGTATTGAAAGAAGACATATTGCTGATAAAAGTACTACTGCTGGAGATTTGTGTTTTAAAGCTGCTGAGAAATTGATTGCTGGATTAGAGTGGAATAAAGATGAAATTGATTGCTTGATTTTTGTAAGTCAAACTCCTGATTACATTCTGCCCCCTACTTCTTGTATTTTACAAGGACGTTTGGGACTGTCACAGACTTGTTATACTATTGATATTTCTTATGGTTGTCCTGGATGGGTTTATGGGTTAAGCGTAATTGCTTCTCTGATGTCTTCTGGCTGTATGAAAAAGGGATTGTTACTTGTTGGTGATACACCTTCAAAATTTAAATCAAGAAATGATAAAACAGCTTGGCCTTTATTTGGTGATGCAGGAACGGCAACAGCTATTGAATATAATTCTAGTGCTGATAATATGTTTTTTACTTTTTCAACCGATGGTAACTCTCATCAGGCTATAATAATAAAAGATGGTGGAGCCAGGAATCCTGTTAATGAAGAGTCTTTAAAGGATGTTTACTATGGGAAAGGTGTGGTTAGAAGGCCATTAGATAGCGTAATGGATGGAATGGCTGTTTTTGCATTTGGATTAAAGCGAGCTCCTGAATCAGTTTTGAGATTATTGGAGTATAGTCAGGTTGAAAAAGATAATATAGATCTATTTATTTTTCACCAAGCTAATTTTTTTATGAATGAGAAAATACGTAAGAAGCTGAATATTCCTGTGGAGAAAGTACCATATTGCTTGCGAAATTTTGGAAATACGAGTTGTGCTACAATTCCTTTGACATTAGCTACTCAATGTTCAGATCTTTTGATTAAAAAGAAGAAAGTGATTGCTACTGCATTTGGTGTTGGATTGTCTTGGGGGAGTGTTTTATTATCTATGGATAGACTGAAAACATTGGAATTTATACAATATTGAAATGTACAATCCATTTAATTTAATAAATAAAACGATTCTTGTAACAGGGGCGTCATCTGGAATAGGAAAAAGTATTGCGATTGAATGTTCAAGAATGGGTGCAAAACTTATTCTTATTGGCCGAAATGAGTGTCGCTTGAAGGATACTTTTTCCTTATTGGAAGGAAACGGGCATACTTATTATTGCTGTGATTTAATTAGTGAGGAGGAAACGTCACTTTTCTTGGAGACATGCCCGACAATCGATGGTCTAGTGCATTCAGCAGGTGTTGGACTAACTCTTCCTTTTAAGTTTACTACAGCTAGTAAGCTAAAAAGAATAATGGAAATTAACTTTGAAGCACCAGTGTTGCTAACACAAAAGATATTGAAGAATAAGAAAATGCGGACTAGGGGGTCTATTGTCTATTTATCCTCTATTGATGGAGTATTAACTGGGCATATTGGGAATTCTATTTATTCGGCATCAAAAGGTGCATTAGTTGGTATAGCTAAGTCTCAAGCCGTAGAACTCGCTAATCAAAATATACGTGTAAATTGTATTTTGCCAGGGAGGGTAGACACTCCTTTAATTAGTAGAAAAAATATATCAGAAGAGCAGGTGAATGCAAACAAGAACTTGTATCCGTTGAAAAGATATGCTCGTCCAGAAGAAATTGCTTATTATGCTATATACTTATTGTCTGATGCCAGTACTTTTACTACTGGTTCCAATCTAGTAATTGACGGTGGATTTACATTATTATAATCAAAGAAAGATAGCGATAATTTATTCTAGTTTATTTTGTGTAAGCAGCCAAAAAATGGCTATTGAGTAAAGGTCTACCGTAAGCACTCAAATTAGGGCCTAAAAATGCTATTTCTATCTTTGTTGGCAATCAACTTCTAACAATTATTTATAGCAGCAAAGATCTTGAGAGATTTTATTTTCAGTACCAAACAGAGACCGTCACTCACAGCGTGTCTCTTCAGTCATTTTGTTTAAAGAATAACGTCCCTTAAAACCTTTTTCATAAATGGTACAAGGGTACCAGCAGCAAAATAGTGGAAGTTCAGGTGGATGGTGCTCCCTCGGGGTGTACCGTCTGATTCAAAAACTGGAGGTGCTATGTTGAGTGTGACTGGCGTCAACCGCTTCTATTACCTGTGTGGCTTTACTGACATGTTGTAAGCATTCGAGTGCTCTGTTCGTCATTCGTGAACAGTTGCACCGTGAGCATTCCGATGGGATATTTATATCGTCATATCTAAAGACCGTCATCGTACGGTTTGCTTGTTCGCTTATGATAACCGTTCCTATAGTCTTTTCGAGAAAAAGTTTGTTGCGAGCTATCAGTTTATGCGGATAATTAAAGATGGCGAAGGTAACGAGTTCGCCTACCGGATAGACTGGAGGGACATGGTCTTTCTGTTAGAGAATCCCGTAGTTAAATCGTTAAAAATATTATGATTATGAATATTAGGAGTAAAGTATGGGGGATTTTAGTTGATTTATATCCTCGTTATCTCCGTTGGAGATACGGAATGGATATAGGTAAAAATTGCAGAATTTCATGGAAAGCTCATTTAGATAAGTCAGTTAACCCTAAAGGTATCCATATTGGGGATAATACTTGGGTGCTTTCTGGTGCTATGATATTGGCACATGATCATTGTAGAAGTTTGAAAGCTGATACATATATTGGTAAAAATTGTGTGATAGGAGTTCGATCAATAATTATGCCAGGCTTATCTGTTGGTAATCAAGTGGTTATAGGGGGGGGTAGCGTGGTTACAAAAAATATTCATTCGAATTGTATTGCAGCAGGAAATCCTGCAAAGATAATTGAAAGAGAATGTAAAATGTTCAAAATGGAAAATAAATTAATGAAATTGAATTAATACGAAATGTTATGCTAATATTCTTGCTTTTTAAAACGTACGATTGATTTTATTGTTGCTTTCTTTGTTTTGGCAGTTATCTGGCCCATATTACTTCTTCTGATAATTTTCCTCCATTTCACCAATAAGGGTGCCGGTGTCTTTTTTCACCCAGGATCGCCCTGGAAAAAATGCCCGGATATTCAAAGCCATAAAGTTTAAGACAATGACAGATGAGCGGGATTCTGGAGGATACTTGTTGCCGGATGCTGAACGCCTGACAAAGATTGGTAAAATAGTCCGTTCTCTTTCCATAGATGAATTGCCACAATTAATTAATGTATTAAAGGGGGATATGGCATTGGTTGGCCCCCGTCCTTTATTGCCGAAGTATCTTCCTTTATATTCAGAGGAACAGTTCCGTCGCCATGAAGTACGTCCAGGAATTACGGGGTGGGCACAGGTAAACGGACGGAATGATATCAGTTGGAAACGTAAGTTTGAACTGGATGTGTGGTACGTGGATCATATTTCTTTCTGGCTGGACGTGAAGATTATTATGCTAACCATAAAGAAAGTGTTCGTTAGAGAAGGGATCAATAAGGAAGGTAATGCTACCACTGAGGCTTTCAACGGTCATAACTGAAATGAACATCCATCAGATTGTCAATTCTGTTTTCACCTCCAATGCTTATATACTGTCTGTTGAGGGGAAAGATTGGCATGTATTGATAGATATTGGGGATATTGCTCCTATAAAGCAGTGTGTTCAGGAAAAGTGCGGAACGGTACAAGCCTTGTTTCTGACTCATACTCATTACGACCATATTTATGGTATAAAAGATTTATTACGATTGTATCCTGATTGCATAGTTTACACTTCCTCTTTCGGTAAGGAGGCTTTAGGTTCGGATAAACTTAATTTTTCCCGTTATCACAATGATCCTGTAATATGGATGGGAGATAATGTGACGGTTTTACATGAGAATGATAAAGTGGAAATATTTCCGGGAATTTTCGTGGAAGTGTTTGAAACTCCCGGACATGATAAAAGTTGCCTTACCTATAAAGTCGAGAACAATGTTTTCTCGGGTGATTCATATATCCCGGGTGTTAAAGTCATTGCCTCATTCCCTAATAGCGATAGGGAAGATGCACGGATCTCGAAAGAACGTATCATGGAATTAACAAAGGATTGCAGTCTGTATCCCGGTCATGGAAACATTTATGAGTAAATTATTCCGATATCTGGAAAGGATTTATAAAGCCGTTTCCTTTCTTTTTATTCCCCACTATGTGAGGAATCCGAAGTTTGATCATTAAATAATCACATATATATTTATGGATAAAACTATTTATCTTTGCCTTGCCCATATGAGCGAGGAGGGTATTGAACAGAAATATGTAAAAGAAGCCTTCGATACGAACTGGGTGGTTCCTCTTGGTCCTAATGTGAATGCTTTTGAAGAGGATTTGAAACGTTTTGTAGGCGAAGGCAAGGAAGTGGTGGCACTTTCGGCCGGTACGGCGGCAGTACATTTGGCTCTGTTGGCTTGCGGAGTGGGACAGGGTGACGAAGTGATTGTACAAAGCTTCACATTCTGTGCGTCTTCGCATCCGGTCACTTATCTGGGGGCTGTTCCGGTATTTGTGGATTCTGAGAAAGAAACTTGGAACATGTCTCCGGAACTGTTGGAAGAAGCCATCAAGGACCGCATTGCCAAGACTGGAAAAAAGCCAAAAGCTATTGTTCCTGTGGCATTGTACGGCATGCCCTATGACTGTACACGTATCATGGAGATAGCCGATAGGTATGCTATTCCAGTGGTGGAAGATGCTGCCGAAGGTTTTGGCTCCCGTTTTAAGGGACAGGTACTGGGGACGTTCGGCAAGTTCGGGGTGCTGAGCTTTAACGGTAACAAGATGATTACTACCAGTGGCGGTGGTGCGTTGATTTGTAAAGATGCCGAAAGCAAGAATCAAATCATGTGGTATGCCACGCAGGCTCGTGAGGCTTATCCTTATTACCAGCATGAGGCGATAGGGTATAACTATCGCATGAGTAATATATGTGCAGGTATTGGTCGTGGTCAAATGACCGTTGCCGATAAGCATATTGCACATCACCGACATGTGCAGGCTCTCTATAAGGAACTGCTTAAGGATGTGGAGGGGGTATTGCTGCATGAAGCTCCTTCGGCTGATTATGACTCTAATTTCTGGCTTTGTACAATCACTCTGGATTCTTCACTTCGCATCAAAGGGCAGGAAAATGCTTATAAGGATGTTGTCAGGACTGCCGTAGGTGGTGCTGCAGGTGTGATTCATGCCGTAGATTGTGCTACAACAGATTGCCAGCCCAACGAGAATGTGGAGGCTTTGCGTGCTTTTATGCTTGGCAAAAAAATAGAGGCACGCCCGGTTTGGAAACCGATGCACAAGCAGCCGGTCTATAAGGATGCTCCGGCTTATATCAATGGGGTATCCGAAGCTATTTTTAAAATCGGTATGTGCCTTCCTGCCGGGCCGTGGGTGACTGATGAAGATGTATATTATATCGTGGAGTGTATAAAAGAGGCCATAGTAAAATAATAGATGAAAATACAGCTTTTTTTAACTACGACCTTGACAACGCTGTCGGTTGCCAATACGTTTGTCAATGCGGATTTCATCTATACCGTTGTCTGTTCCGTTCTAGTCTTCTGCTTCTTCAATTTCTGCAAGCGTGCCAAATATTCACCGCCTGATGCTTCATGAGAATATCGGACTACCGCATCGCAAACATCTTATCAGATTATGGCGAATGAGCTGAAGATTCCCCATGTCATAGTATCTTTGACCTATATGGCAGTACAGGCAATCATCATCGTAGGATATCTTGATTAAGTTGGCTTGCCTAATCTGTCAGCTTGTAAATCAATACTTTATGAACTTATCTCAGAAAACAGCTTCAGCGAGGCTGTTTTCTTTGTTTACAGGCAAATATATCCTCACCTTTGCATTGTTGATCAACAAAACGAGATTAAAAACCATGTTGAATTAAAAATGTAAAAAGGAGAAAGAAACTATGCCTTTATTTTATTATGCAAGACAGTCGTCTCTGGCGACAAAAGAGGGTGCCAAACTTTGGCATCTGAGTTTGAAGAAAGTGGGAAGAGCCGTGGATGCACAACAGCTGGCTGAGGTGATTGCCGAGAAGTCTTCCCTGACTCCGGGTGACGTACATAATGTAATCCGTAACCTGATGACGGTAATGAGGAGCCAGTTGCTGAACAGCCGTACGGTGCGTCTGGATGGCCTGGGCACATTCACCATGAAGGCCCGTACGCGAGGTAAGGGAGTGGCCAAATCTGAAGACGTGAATCCCAATCAGGTGACTGCTTTGCGCTGCCAGTTTACTCCGGAATACACGCGCCCGGCTGCCATCGGCACTACGCGTGCCCTGCTCCAGGGTGTGGAGTTTGAGAAATGGACGGGAGTGGTTACTGATGGTAAGGATGATGCCGGTGATGGTGGTAATTCCGGTGGCGGTTCCGACGGTGACCAGGGAGAGAACCCGTTAGGATAAGATGTATTTACTAATTTTGAAAGATTAAGACTATGAAAAAGAACGTTTGGGACAAGATTTTGAAGGTAGTGATAGCTGTTGCTTCCGCCATATTGGGAGCTTTAGGCGCCAATGCAATGAATGTATAAATTGTAGATTTATATAGAATATTAGGAGAAAGGCGGTGAAGGAAAAGCACTTCATCGCCTTTTTGTTATTTTCTTCATTTATAATTCCCTGCCAACCAAAAAATCTTATTACCTTTGCAGGTCACTTTTGGAAACAATAAAAATATAATGATATGAATATCTCTTATAATTGGTTGAAAGAGTATGTCGATTTCGATTTGACACCGGATGAAGTTGCTGCGGCACTGACCTCCATCGGACTGGAAACGGGAAGTGTGGAAGAGGTGCAAACCATTAAAGGCGGACTGGAAGGACTGGTCATCGGCGAAGTGCTGACATGCGAAGCTCATCCTAACTCAGACCATATGCACATCACTACGGTGAACCTGGGACAAGGTGAACCCGTGCAGATTGTATGCGGCGCTCCGAATGTAGCTGCCGGACAGAAAGTGGTAGTAGCCACGTTGGGTACAAAACTGTATGACGGTGACGAGTGCTTTACCATCAAGAAATCAAAACTTCGTGGCGTGGAATCTGTCGGCATGATTTGTGCTGAGGATGAAATCGGTATCGGTACAGACCACGCGGGCATCATCGTACTGCCGGAGACAGCTGTTCCGGGTACGCTTGCCAAGGACTACTATAACATCAAGAGCGATTACGTGCTGGAAGTGGACATCACTCCCAACCGTGCCGATGCTTGCTCACATTATGGGGTGGCACGCGACTTGTATGCCTACTTGATACAGAACGGTAAGCCGGCTACTTTAAAGAAACCTTCGGTAGAGGCTTTTGCGGTAGAAAATCACGACTTGGATATTAAAGTAACTGTAGAGAACAGCGAGGCATGTCCCCGATATGCCGGCGTTACGGTGAAAGGGGTTACAGTGAAAGAAAGCCCCGAATGGTTGCAGAACAAGTTGCGTATTATCGGTCTGCGTCCTATCAATAATGTGGTGGATATTACCAACTATATAGTCCATGCTTTCGGCCAGCCGCTGCACTGCTTCGATGCAGATAAGATTAAAGGCGGTGAGGTGATTGTAAAGACCATGCCGGAAGGTACTCCGTTTGTAACTCTTGATGGCGTGGAACGTAAATTGAACGAACGCGACCTGATGATTTGCAACAAGGAAGAGGCGATGTGTATTGCCGGTGTGTTCGGCGGTCTGGATTCCGGTTCTACGGAAACCACCAAGGATGTGTTCCTTGAAAGTGCCTACTTCCATCCGACATGGGTACGCAAGACAGCCCGTCGTCATGGATTGAACACAGATGCTTCTTTCCGTTTTGAAAGAGGTATTGACCCGAATGCCACTATTTACTGCCTGAAGCTGGCTGCTTTGATGGTAAAGGAACTTGCCGGAGGTACCATTTCTTCTGAAATAAAAGATGTGTGCGCCGCTCCTGCCAAGGATTTCCGTGTGGAACTTGCCTATGAGAAAGTGAACTCACTGATTGGCAAAGTTATTCCGGTGGATACCATCAAGAGCATCGTGACAAGTCTGGAAATGAAGATTGTAGACGAGACAGCCGAAGGGCTTACACTGGATGTTCCTCCTTACCGTGTGGACGTGCAGCGCGATTGCGATGTAATAGAGGATATCCTGCGTATCTACGGATATAATAATGTGGAGATTCCGACTACCTTGAAGTCTTGTCTGACTACCAAGGGTGAATATGATAAATCCAACAAACTGCAGAACCTGGTTGCCGAGCAGCTGGTGGGCTGTGGTTTTAATGAGATTCTGAACAACTCGTTGACCCGTGCCGCTTACTATGACAACCTGGAGTCTTATCCGTCAAAGAATCTGGTAATGTTGCTGAATCCGTTGAGTGCAGACTTGAATGCCATGCGTCAGACACTGCTTTTCGGTGGATTGGAAAGCATCTCGCACAACGCCAACCGTAAGAATGCAGACCTGAAATTCTTTGAATTCGGTAATTGTTATCACTTCAACGAGGAAAAGAAGAATCCGGAGAAAGTGCTTGCCGCTTATTCCGAAGACTATCATCTTGGTTTGTGGGTGACTGGCAAGAGGGTGACCAACTCATGGGCTCATCCGGATGAGAACAGCTCGGTATATGAGCTGAAGGCATACGTTGAGAATGTTTTTGCCAGATTGGGGCTGCATATGCATGATCTGGTTGTCGGCAATCTGACTGATGACATCTATGCTGCCGGTTTATCCGTACAGACAAGGGGTGGAAAGCGGTTGGCTACTTTCGGTATTGTAACAAAGAAGCTGCTGAAGGCACTCGATATTGACAACGAGGTTTACTATGCCGATTTCAACTGGAAAGAATTGCTGAAGGCCATCCGCAATGTGAAGGTGAGCTATACGGAAATCTCCAAGTTCCCTGCCGTGAAACGCGACTTGGCGTTACTGCTCGACAAGAAAGTGCAGTTTGCGGAAATCGAGAAGATTGCCTACGAGACGGAGAAAAAGCTGCTGAAGGAGGTTTCTCTCTTCGACGTTTATGAGGGTAAGAATCTGGAAGCCGGTAAGAAGAGTTATGCGGTGAGCTTCCTGCTGCAGGATGAGAATGCCACGTTGAACGATAAGCAGATTGACAAGATTATGTCCAAACTAGTGAAGAACCTGGAGGACAAGTTGAATGCCAAGCTGCGTTGATTCATTATTCAGAATTTATAATTCATAATTTAAAATACAGTTCCAATGGGAAGAGCGTTTGAATATAGAAAAGCTGCCAAATTGAAAAGATGGGGTCACATGGCAAAGACCTTTACAAGACTGGGTAAACAAATTGCTATTGCGGTGAAGGCCGGTGGTCCGGAGCCGGAAAACAACCCGACACTGCGTTCGGTTATCGCTACTTGTAAGCGTGAAAACATGCCGAAGGATAATATTGAACGTGCTATCAAAAATGCGATGGGTAAGGACCAGAGCGACTATAAGGGTATGACTTATGAAGGATACGGTCCTCACGGTGTAGCTGTTTTTGTGGATACGCTGACTGATAATACTACCCGTACAGTAGCCGATGTGCGTTCCGTGTTCAACAAGTTCGGCGGTAACTTGGGAACAATGGGTTCACTGGCTTTCTTGTTTGACCACAAGTGCGTGTTCACTTTCAAGAAGAAAGACGGTATCGATATGGAAGAACTCATTCTTGACTTGATAGACTATGACGTAGAGGAAGACTACGAAGAGGATGAAGAAGAAGGTACTATCACTATTTATGGTGATCCGAAAAGCTATGCAGCTATCCAGAAACATTTGGAAGAGTGCGGTTTTGAAGATGTCGGCGGTGAGTTTACCTATATCCCGAACGATATGAAGGATGTGACTCCCGAGCAACGTGAAACCATCGACAAGATGATAGAGCGTCTCGAAGAGTTTGATGATGTACAGACGGTTTATACTAACATGAAACCGGAAGAAGGCGGAGAATAATGACATATACATACAAGACGCAAGGTACGTGTAGCAGTAACATCGAACTGAATGTGGAAGATGGTATTGTGAAAGAAGTGGCATTTTGGGGTGGATGTAATGGAAACCTGCAAGGACTTTCACGTTTGGTGAAAGGCATGCCGGTAGATGCGGTGATTGCCCGTTTGGAAGGAATTCGCTGCGGAAGACGTTCCACTTCCTGCCCCGACCAATTGTGCAAGGCATTGCACGAGATGGGGTATTGAGCCTACTGCCTGAAAGAATGGATGAGAGCCCTTGACATTGAAAGATGCCAGGGGCTTTTTTTGAACCTAACATGGAGGTATTTGTTATTATTTGAGTATTTTTACGCTCTTAATTGAACAGACACAATGAAGAATATTTTTAAAGACTTGAAACGGAGAGACCACAAACGCTATCTGGGCGGTCTGGACGTTTTTAAATATATAGGTCCCGGACTGCTGGTGACTGTGGGCTTTATTGACCCGGGGAACTGGGCATCTAATTTTGCGGCAGGGTCTGAATTTGGCTATTCATTGCTGTGGGTCGTGACTTTATCCACTATCATGCTGATTGTATTGCAGCATAATGTGGCGCATCTTGGCATTGTAACCGGCTTGTGCTTGTCCGAAGCCGCTACCAAATATACTCCTTCCTGGGTGTCGCGTCCCATATTGGGTACAGCAGTGCTGGCTTCCATCTCGACTTCGCTGGCAGAGATATTGGGAGGTGCCATCGCTTTGCAGATGCTGTTTGACATTCCCATCATATGGGGCTCTATCTTGACTACCGTATTTGTAGTCGTCATGCTTTTCACTAATTCCTACAAGAAGATAGAACGTTCCATCATTGCTTTTGTTTCGGTCATCGGGCTCTCCTTTATCTATGAGCTGTTTCTGGTGAAGATAGATTGGCCGCTGGCCGCACAAGGGTGGGTGACACCTTCGTTCCCGCATGGGAGCATGCTGATTATCATGAGTGTGCTCGGTGCGGTGGTGATGCCGCATAATCTGTTTCTGCACTCGGAAGTGATACAGAGCCATGAATATAATAAGAAAGATGATGCATCCATCCGTAAGGTGTTGAAATATGAATTGTTCGACACGCTGTTCTCTATGATTGTGGGATGGGCCATCAACAGTGCCATGATACTGCTGGCTGCGGCAACTTTCTTTAAAAGCGGTATTCAGGTGGAAGAGTTGCAGCAGGCCAAATCCTTGCTGGAGCCGTTGCTGGGAAACAGTGCTGCCGTGGTTTTTGCATTGGCATTACTGATGGCGGGTATATCTTCCACGATAACCAGCGGTATGGCGGCAGGTTCTATCTTTGCCGGTATTTTCGGAGAATCCTATCATATCAAAGACAGTCACTCGCAGGTGGGTGTGATTCTGTCATTGGGTATTGCACTGCTGCTGATTTTCTTTATCGGAGACCCGTTCAAAGGACTGCTGATTTCACAGATGATACTGAGCATCCAGCTGCCGTTTACGGTTTTCCTGCAAGTAGGACTGACTTCTTCGCGCAAAGTGATGGGGCAGTATGTAAACAGCAAATGGAGTACATTTGTACTTTATGCCATTGCTGCGGTGGTCACTGTGCTGAATATCATGCTGCTGGTATCCGAGTTGACATCTTGAATAATTCATTTTTAAGAAATCAAATAAGTAGTATGAAGATTATTACATATAACGTAAATGGGCTACGGGCTGCCGTGACAAAAGGTTTTCCCGAGTGGCTGGCACAAGAGCTGCCGGATGTGCTTTGTTTGCAGGAAACGAAGCTGCAACCGGAACAGTATCCGGCGGAAGCGCTGGATGCTTTGGGGTATAAGCATTATCTATATTCTGCACAGAAGAAAGGGTATAGTGGAGTCGCTATTCTGAGCAAGCAAGAACCGGACCATGTGGAGTACGGCATGGGCATTGAAGAATATGATAACGAAGGGCGCTTTATCCGTGCCGACTTCGGTGATGTGTCTGTTGTGAGTGTTTATCATCCTTCCGGTACCAGCGGCGACGAACGTCAGGCCTTCAAGATGGTCTGGTTGGAGAAATTCCAAGAGTATGTATTGGAGTTGGAACGTACGCGTCCTAACCTTATTCTTTGCGGTGATTATAATATCTGCCATGAGGCAATAGATATTCATGACCCTGTCAGGAATGCCACCAACAGCGGCTTTTTGCCTGAAGAGCGGGAGTGGATGACACGCTTTCTCAATGCGGGATTCATAGATTCCTTCCGTTGGCTTCATCCCGACAAGCAGGAATACACGTGGTGGAGCTATCGCTTTAACTCACGTGCCAAGAACAAAGGGTGGCGCATTGATTATTGCATGGTGAGTGAACCGGTGCGCCCGATGTTGAAGGAGGCGAGAATATTGGGTGACGTTGTCCACTCGGACCATTGCCCGATGTTGTTGGAAATTACAGAATGATTATGGAAACAAAAGACAGAATCGAAAAAGCTGTGGAGCTTTTCAAGAGTGGCTATAACTGCTCGCAGTCGGTAGTGGGAGCTTTTGCAGATATGTATGGCTTTACAGAAGAGCAGGCTTTCCGGATGTCCGCTTCTTTTGGTGGTGGCATAGGTCGTATGAGGCAGACATGTGGTGCTGCATGCGGCATGTTCCTATTGGCCGGATTGGAAAAAGGAGCTGTGGAAGGCAAGGATTGTGAAGGTAAGGCGGCAAACTATGCGTTGGTGCAGGAGCTGGCTGCTGAGTTCAAGAAACGAAACGGCTCTTTGATATGTGCTGAATTGTTGGGGTTGAGAAAACCGGAAGGTTCGTCCGTTCCGGAAGCCCGTACCGAGCAGTATTATGCTAAACGCCCGTGTGCCAGGATGGTAGAGGTAGCTGCCCAAATTTGGACCGAATACCTGGAAAAAATGTCCTCAAAGTAAGAAAAAAGAACTTTTTTACCCCTTAGTAAGAAAAAAAGTGCCTAATAACGTGTTGTATAACATAAATATACCTATCTTTGCAGCGATATAAAAACACCGACATCTCTATCTTTGGAGATGAGGATAACGTTTAACTAAAAGCAAATAGAAATGTTAAAAGAAAAAGCTGGTAATGTTGCAGGACAGATTTGGACTGCACTGAATGGCACAGATGGCTTGACTCACAAGCAAATCAAGAAAGCAACTAAACTGATCGACAAGGACTTCTTCCTGGGATTGGGCTGGTTGTTAAGAGAAGACAAGGTCTCTACTTCTGAAGTGGAAGGCGAATTGTTTGTAAAGCTGAACTAAGCGAGGAATTGATTGGAATGTTATAAAAAGATGCGTTGGTACATGAATATGTTATCAACGCATTTTTTTTATTTGCTCTGTTTTCACTATCTTTGCGCACCTAATTAATAGATAGTTATTGACAATGAAGAATATACGAAATTTTTGCATTATTGCCCATATCGACCACGGTAAATCAACTTTGGCAGACCGTCTGCTGGAATTTACCAATACTATACAAGTAACTAACGGACAGATGCTGGATGACATGGACCTTGAGAAGGAAAGAGGTATCACCATCAAGAGCCATGCCATACAAATGGAGTATACCTATAAAGGTGAAAAGTATATTCTGAACTTGATAGACACTCCGGGACACGTGGACTTCTCGTACGAGGTGTCACGTTCCATCGCCGCTTGTGAAGGAGCGTTGCTTATTGTAGATGCTTCGCAAGGAGTGCAGGCGCAGACCATTTCAAACCTCTATATGGCGATTGAGCATGATTTGGAGATTATCCCCGTCATCAACAAATGTGACATGGCAAGCGCCATGCCCGAGGAAGTGGAGGACGAAATCGTTGAACTGTTGGGCTGCAAGCGTGATGAGATTATCCGTGCTTCCGGCAAAACAGGCATGGGAGTGGAAGAGATTCTGGCTGCGGTCATTGAGCGTATCCCTCATCCGGAGGGTGACGAGGAAGCTCCGTTGCAGGCGTTGATTTTCGATTCTGTCTTCAATTCTTTCCGTGGTATCATTGCATATTTCAAGATAGTGAACGGTGTGATTCGTAAAGGGGATAAAGTGAAATTCTTCAATACAGGCAAGGAATATGATGCGGATGAAATCGGAGTGCTCAAAATGGAAATGATGCCACGTCCGGAGTTGCGTACGGGGGATGTGGGCTATATCATCTCGGGTATCAAAACCTCTAAGGAAGTGAAAGTAGGTGATACGATTACGCATATTGCCCGTCCTTGCGAAGAGGCCATCGCCGGTTTTGAGGAGGTGAAGCCGATGGTTTTTGCCGGTGTGTACCCCATCGAGGCAGAAGATTTTGAGGACTTGCGTTCTTCTTTGGAGAAGTTGCAGTTGAATGATGCTTCGCTGACTTTCCAGCCTGAGTCTTCATTGGCTTTGGGCTTTGGTTTCCGTTGTGGTTTCCTTGGGCTGCTCCATATGGAGATTGTGCAGGAACGCCTTGACCGTGAATTTGACATGAACGTTATCACCACCGTGCCCAACGTTTCCTACAATATCTATGACAAGCAGGGAAATATGACTGAAGTGCATAACCCCGGCAGCATGCCCGACCTACTATGATAGACCGTATTGAGGAGCCCTATATCCGTGCCTCGGTGATTACCACCACTGATTACATCGGCCCTATCATGACTCTTTGTCTGGGCAAGCGTGGCGAGCTGGTGAAGCAGGAATATATTTCAGGTAACCGCGTAGAAATATACTATGACATGCCTCTTGGCGAAATAGTTATCGATTTCTATGATAAATTGAAGAGTATCTCTAAGGGATATGCCTCTTTTGACTATCATCCCAACGGTTTTCGTCCTTCCAAACTGGTGAAGCTGGATATTTTGCTGAACGGTGAGCCGGTGGATGCTCTTTCTACCTTGACACACTTTGACAATGCCTACGAATTGGGACGCCGGATGTGCGAGAAGTTGAAAGACCTGATTCCGAGACAGCAGTTCGATATCGCCATTCAGGCTGCTATCGGTGCCAAGATTATTTCCCGGGAAACGATTAAGGCTGTGCGTAAGGACGTAACGGCCAAATGTTATGGAGGTGACGTGAGCCGTAAACGAAAATTGCTTGAGAAACAGAAGAGAGGTAAGAAGCGTATGAAACAGATTGGTAATGTGGAAGTACCTCAGAAAGCGTTCCTTGCAGTCTTGAAGCTGGATTGATGTCGAAAGGATGAAATCTTAAATCAAATATACTTCTTTATGATTATTTTGCGTACTGTGAAAAACTTCTCGTCGCTGAATATAGCGGCGAGCATCTTGCTGTTTTTGATGGCTATTTTGGCGGCCGTTATTGCTAATTCGCCGATGGCTCCGCTGTATCAGGGCTTTCTTTTGCAGGAACTGCATCTGCGTATCGGAGACTTCAACTTGTTCTCCCATGGCGGTCATCCGTTGAAAATGATTGAGTTTATAAACGACTGCCTGATGACTGTTTTCTTTCTGGCTGTGGGGTTGGAGATAAAGCGGGAACTGCTGGTGGGTGAACTTTCTTCCTTTCGTAAAGCCTCTTTACCTTTTGTAGCGGCGTGTGGCGGTATGCTGGTGCCGGTCATTGTCTATTCACTTCTGGTCGTTCAGGGCACTCCGGAAACGCGCGGCATGGCTATACCGATGGCTACGGATATTGCTTTTTCATTGGGGGTACTCAGTCTGCTGGGTAAGCGGGTGCCTCTGAGTCTGAAAATTTTTCTGACGGCATTTGCAGTAGTTGATGATATTGGCGGTATTCTGGTTATTGCCATTTTCTATAGTTCCGAAGTGGCATACGGATATCTTATTGTAGCTGCTGTCCTTTATTTCTTCCTTTACTATATGGGGAAATTCGGTATGACACAGAAGATATTCTTCCTGCTTATCGGGGTAATTATTTGGTATTTGTTCCTTCAGTCGGGCATTCACAGCACTATTTCCGGAGTGATACTGGCCTTTGTAATACCGGCCCGTCCCCGTTTGGATGCCGGGAAATACATTAAACGCATCCGCGACATTATCGGTGATTTTCCGGTTACCAAATCAGATAATATTATATTGACCAATGAGCAGATTGCCACTCTAAAACAAGTGGAGCGCGCTTCTGATCATGTAATTAGTCCTTTGCAATCCCTGGAAGACAATTTGCATGGTGCGGTAAACTTTGTGATACTGCCGCTCTTTGCCTTTGCCAATGCCGGTGTGGTGTTCAGTGGAGGCGGTGGCGTTGTTGGAGCTGTTAGTATAGCGGTGGCTGCAGGATTGCTTCTTGGCAAGTTTATCGGTATTTTTCTGTTTACCTGGCTGGCGGTCAAGAGTGGTTTGTCCTCAATGCCTCCGGGAATGAATTGGAGAAGTGTTGCCGGAGTATCCTTGTTGGGGGGTATTGGCTTTACGGTATCTTTATTTATTGCCAACCTTTCTTTTGCAGGAGAATATCCGGATCTGCTGAACCAGGCGAAGTTTGGTGTATTGCTGGGAACGATTGTTGCCGGTATGTTGGGATATATGGTACTGAATGCGGTGTTGCCGAAGGTTAAGAACAAATAGATCTCCACTTTGGAATACTGGACGAAGAATCGGTTCTTTAGGGATATTCGGTAAATCCTCTGAAAGATAAGTTGGGATGTGTCAATGATTTAAGAAAACGTATTCTTTGTTACAGAAACAGAAGAAATAGTCCATTATTCTTAAAAAACATTCGTATCTTTGCTGGTACAAGTCGAAAGGACCTTCCGGATATGAAGCAAACAACGGTAGTTACCGTATATATATTGACGCTTTCCCTCTGCCTCGTGTGGTGTGCCTGCCCCGCCCATGCGGAGACGCGGCACATCGCACTGATACACTCTTTCGAGCCGGGCTATCCGCCTGCCACGAAAGCTCTGGAACTGCTGCAGAAAGAGTTCCGCCGTCTCGGCTTGGACTGCGATGTACGCGAATACTACCTGGACTGCGACCGCTACATGGAGGAGGTGGAGAACTTCCGCATGGCCGGCTTCGTGGACGACCTCTCCGCTTGGGGAGCCGAGCTAATAGCCGTGCTCGACGACCAGGCTGCCTATGCGCTGATGGCATGCGGGCATCCGCTGGCGCACGAAATACCCGTCGTGTTTAGCGGTGTGAACTATCCCAACATCTCCCTGCTCCTGCAATATCCCAACATCACGGGCTATGCCGACACGCCCGATTACCTGCGCACCATCCGCATGATAGAGAGTATCATGGGCAAGGCACGCATCTGTCTGATGAACGGCCAGACTTTTCTGGACCGCAAGATATGGCACGCGCTGAACGAACAGTGCGAAGGGCAGGGGCCCGACATCGTGACCTCCGCCCAAGGCTTTTACTTTGCTGGTTCCTCCTATCACTGCGTGCGCGAGGGGGAGACTATCAGCCCCATACTGAAACGGCAGAACATAGACATGCTGCTGGACACCACGAAGATTGTGCGCATGACGAGCGACTCCATAGCGATACGCCATCTGATGTGGCTGGGACGCGGCGACAACACGTTGCTGCTCTATACCAAGCGGGACTATACCACCAAGCGCGTGGGCATGCTCTTTGACAATCCCACGTTTCAGACCATCAACGAGGGCTTCGGCTTTGCCGACTACTTGCTGGGAGGATATTTCACCCCGCTGGAGAGCCAGATAAGATACATGGCGACCGGTATCAAGGAACGCCTCGAAGGGCGGATGCCCCGGCAGCAGGTGACGGAATGCGCTAAGCAGTACGTGCTGAACTGGCATGTGCTGCAGAAGTATGGCATCCCGCTCGAGAGCATTCCGGTGGAGTACACCGTGATGTACATCCCTTTCTCGGAGCGCTATCGTTACCATATACTCGTAGGCTCCATTCTGGGCGCTGTCTTCGTGCTGACGGTGATAGTCTTGCTCTCTTTCAGCCTACTGCACGAACGCAGGCGCAAGCGTGAGGCACTGCGAAACCTCCTCTACGAGCATGAGACCCTCTGCCTGGCCATCGAAGGAAATTCTACCTACGCCTGGCGACTGGAGGGAGATTCCGTGTCCTGCGACTCGCAGTTCTGCGAGCTTATTCACCACCGCTCCGGTCGTCTTCTGCTCAATGAAATCACTCCCTACATCCATCCCGGCGACTTACCCGTTTTCCGCAAGAACATAGCGTCAAGGCACGAACGTACGCACCACAAGGGACAGTACCGCTGTAACTTCACCGGCGAGTTCCAGTGGTGGGAGTTCAGCTACAATACCATCCACACCCCCGGACACGCACCCATCATAGCCGGACTGCTGCAGAACATCCAGGAACTGAAAGACCACGAGCAGGAGCTGATAGAATCCCGCGAGCTTGCGGAGCAAGCCGAACTGAAACAGTCGTTCCTCAATAACATGAGTCACGAAATACGCACTCCGCTCAATGCCATTGTCGGCTTCTCGGACATGCTGGCTAACGAGCCGGAGTTCTCCGACGAAGAGCGGCAGGAGTTTGTGGACATTATCAACACCAATACCAAACTGCTGCTGAAACTGGTGGGCGATGTGCTGGAACTGTCGCGCATCGAGTCGGGTAACCTCTCGTTCATCTTTCAGCGGGAGAGTGTGCGCCAGCTGCTCGATGACGTCTATCAGACGCATAGCCTGCTTATCCAGCCGCCGTTGCAGTTCCTCAAGGATTTCCCTCCCGAAGATGTGCAGGTGAATGTAGATCCCATGCGACTGACACAGGTACTCACCAACTTCCTGAACAATGCCAACAAGTTTACGAAAGAAGGCAGCATCCAGCTGGGGTATTGTTGTCCGTCCGGCATGAGCGAGGTACATCTTTATGTGGAAGATACCGGCATAGGCATTCCGCACAGCGAGCAGAAGATGATTTTTGAGCGTTTCTACAAGCGTAGCGAGTTTTCCCAAGGCGTCGGGCTAGGCTTGTCCATCTGTGTGCTCATCGTCGAAAAGATGGGAGGACGCATCGAACTCCGCTCCGAGGAAGGTCGTGGAAGCCGTTTCACGGTGGTGCTGCCTTGTATTGAATAAATCCTTAAAAAAATGTAATCATATTGTAATGTTCTTATATATAATTTTGCGTATCTTTGCCAGTGTTTTAAGAAATATAACGTTTTAGGAACTAATTTAAAAGACATTATGTTAAAGAGAGTAAGAATTGCACTGACAGCGTTACTGCTACTGGCTGCCGTAGGTGTAAATGCGCAGGTCACCACCGCCTCTATGGCAGGTAAGGTGACGGATGCAAGTAATGAGCCCATTATCGGCGCCACTGTACAGGCTGTTCATCAGCCTTCCGGTTCGCGCTACGGAACCGTGACCAACGTCGATGGACGCTATTCTATCCAGGGTATGCGCACTGGTGGTCCCTACCGGGTGGAGATTTCCTATATCGGCTATCAGACGGTTATTTATAAGGACATCACCCTTCAGCTGGGTGAGGTATACAACCTGAACGTAGAGATGAGTGAATCTTCCGAGTTGCTGAACGAAGTGATTGTGACGGCTGCCAAGACCAAGTTCACTGCTGAAAAGACGGGTGCCACTACCAACATCTCTTCTGCACAGATAACGCAGCTTCCCACCGTGAACCGCAGCATCAGTGACATTGCCCGCCTTTCTCCCTATGCCAACGGCATGAGTTTTGCCGGCGGTGACGGACGTTCCACGAACTTCACTATCGACGGTGCCAACTTCAACAATAACTTCGGACTTAGTTCCAACCTCCCCGGCGGCGGCAACCCCATCTCCATGGATGCCATCGAAGAGGTGCAGGTAGTGGTGGCTCCCTTCGACGTGCGCCAGACGAACTTCATAGGCGGCGGCATCAACGCCATTACCAAGAGTGGTACGAACACGTTCAGAGGTACTGCCTATACCTATTACCGCAACCAGGACATGCGCGGTAACCGCATCAACGGCGAGGACCTGGGAGCACGTTCCGACGAGTCCAAGACTACCTACGGCTTCACGCTGGGCGGTCCTATCATCAAGAACAAACTGTTCTTCTTCGTAAACTACGAAAAGGAGAAGACTCCGGGAGAGGTTATAAAGTATCGCGCGCGTGAGGACGGTGAAGAGGCAAAAGGTATGGTGTCCCGTACGCTGAAGTCGGATATGGAGAAGGTGTACAACCATCTGAAGGACAAGTACGGCTACGACGCAGGCTCTTACACAAGTTTTCCTGCTGACGAGGAGAACACCAAGATTCTGGCCCGCATCGACTGGAACATCACGGACCGCCATCGCTTGAGCCTCCGCTACAACAATACGAAGAATACGGCTTGGAATGCCCCGAACGGTAACTCTTCCGATACGGGATATCGCTTGAACAATACTTATCGCGTAGGTACGCAGTCTATGGCGTTTGCCAACAGCATGTATTCCATGGACAACAAGGTGCAGTCTTGGGCGACAGATTTGAACAGCCGCTTCACCGATAAGATTTCCAATCAGTTGCTGTTCACCTACACCAATATAGAGGACATGCGCGGCACCAATTCTTCTCCTTTCCCCTTCATCGACATCATGGCAGGCAAGGACGAGAATGGAAACCAGATTCTGGAACCGTACATGAGCGCCGGTTACGAGTTGTTCACCTACAACAACGGTGTGAAGAACAAGATTACGAACATTACCGATAACTTCACCTTCTTCACCGGTAACCACAAGCTGACGGCAGGTCTTAGCTATGAGCACCAGTTTGCCAACAACGCCTATATGCGTAACGGTACGGGATATTACCGCTATAACAGTCTGGAAGATTTCCTGAGTGGCGCAGCTCCCGAATCATTCGCTTTGACTTATGGCTTCAACGGTGTGGCCAACCCCAATGCTCAGGTTACCTTCAACCAGCTTGGTTTCTATGCCCAGGATGAATGGAACCTCGGCAACAGTCTGAAACTGACCTACGGTATCCGTTTCGACAACTTGATGTTCGACAACGACGACCTCCAGAGAAACGATGCCATCTATGAGCTTGACTTCGACGGGCAGCACATCGACACTGGCAAGTGGCCGGATTCCAGATGGCAGATTTCTCCCCGTATAGGTTTCGTTTGGGACGTGTTCAAGGACAAGTCGCTGAAAGTACGTGGAGGTACGGGTGTGTTTACCGGACGTCTGCCGTTGGTTTTCTTCACCAATATGCCGACCAATGCTTCTATGGTACAGAACTCCGTTACCTTTAAGACCCAATATGACAATGGAAAGGTGGTGGGCCATGATTCCCGTCTGGACCAGTTGGCAGGCGGCATGATTACGGACATGAACCAGATAATCGACAAGTTCAACCTCCCCACCACGATTGAGAAACACGTGGCGGGAAGCAAGATTTCCGGTGTGGCTCAGGACTTCAAGATGCCGCAGGTGTGGAAGTCGTCTATCGCGGTGGACTATCAGGTACCCGTATCTTTCCCCTTGACCGTGACGGGAGAGTTCATGTTCACGAAGAATGTGAATGCCGTTACCATCAACAACATCAATATCAAGAACCCCGACGAATGGAAGTACAATAAGCTGACCACCGTCAAGGGCGCTGATGGAAAAGACGTGACAACTACGGAACTGTTGCATACGGGTATGCAACGTTTCAATGGTGCGGATAACCGCATGGTGTACTCTTATTCTCTTTATGACAACCCCGACAAGAATGTGAAATATGCAGGCGACTTCGTGCATTACAATGGCAAGAATGCCGTGGTACTCGACAATACATCCAAAGGCTACGGCTATACGGCAAACATCACGGTGAATGCCCAGCCGGTGGATGACTTGATGCTGATGCTGGCCTATACGCACACGGAGTCCAAAGAAGTTTCCGGTCTTCCGGGCAGCGACCCTATCTCCACTTGGCAGGGATTGAACACGATTGATGGTTCCAATTATGTGGATGCACAACGGTCACAGTATGTGGTTCCCGATAAGGTGATTGCTTCTGTGGGCTACTACATCCCCTTCAGACACAAAGGCCTGCTTCGCGGCACACACCTGAATCTGTTCTATTCCGGCTATTCTTCCGGCGGTTACAGCTTCTGCTACACCAACGACATGAACGGCGATGGTATCAACAACGACTTGATGTACATTCCGAAGGACGATAGTGAAATCAACTTCAAGACAGAGGAAGACCGCGTTGCCTTCTGGAAATTCGTAGAGCAGGATTCGTACTTGAAGAATCACAAAGGACAGTATGCCGAGGCTTATGCTGCCCGCGCTCCGTGGGTGCACCGCTTTGACTTCCGTCTGCTGGAGGATTTCGAATTCAAGATTGGCAAGACCAAGCATTGCTTCCAGTTGAGTTTTGACATCATGAACGTGGGTAACCTCATCAACTCCAAATGGGGTATCTCCAAGACCAATACCGTTTCCAACAGCAACCGAATCCTGAAGTATGAAGGGGTGAAGAGCGCCACTGACCTGACTCCGGTATTCTCCATGTATAAGGTGAACGGTGAATATCCTACCAAGACTTACGACACCTATCAGAACTACAGCGAATGCTGGAAGTTGCAAGTCGGTATCCGTTACGTGTTCAACTAATCGGGTGCAGATAACCTCCGTTGAATGGCAGAATATGATAAGGCAAGGGCTGTTCCGGGATTTCCGGGACAGCCCTTATTATTTTTGGCTTTCTTTACTTTATTGTATTTCAACCTCCATAATCACTGGATTGTGGTCGCTGCACAAATCCAGGTCCGGAGAGTAGTATTCGATACCCTTCAAGCTAGGGGAGTGGAAGATGTAATCAATACGCAACATGCGTTTGGCATAGCGGTAGGTGTACATGTATCCGTTTCCGGCAGTGCGGAATCCGTCTTTGAGGGTTTTCCTCAAATGATGGTAGGTGTAGGAGGAAGGTATTGAGTTGAAGTCGCCGCATAGCAGCACGGGATAGGGGCTGGTCTTAGCGTAGTGGCTGATGACGTAAGTCTGCGTGGCCCGCTTCATGAAGTTTTCGTGCAGGGTGCCTGCGGCATCTTTGGCTGCCTGGACTTCGCGGCGGGTGTCATCGGTGGCCAGCTCGCGTTCCCACTTCCTGCGCTTCTGGCTAACGCTGGTGGTCTGCAGGTGGTTGTTTATCAGACGTATGGTATCCGTACCCATCACTACATCGCACATCATGCTACAGTTGGAGCTGTGCTGGTAAGTGATGAAACGGTGGTTCGCCAATGGATAGCGGCTGAATACGGCGATAGGCAGTACGCCCTTGACGGAGTCTTCAGAAGGGATGAGCGCATGTGACCAATGCGAGAGTACGCGCCGTATGCTGTCTGTGGGGAAGTCGCTGTTGTCTCCGAACTCCTGGAAGCACAGCACATCCACGCCTTCCTGCTGCATGTACCGGGCTATCTCCTTGCAGGAATAACCGGTAATCTCACCTCCGAAGTTGTGTATGTTGTAGGTGGCTATCTTCAGATACTTGCCTGCCGGGGATTTTTGTCTTTCGGCAGGTGGAGCTGGAAGACAGACGTCAGATATCCCCAGTTGCAGAAGAATGCCACCAGCGGAACCAGTGCCCAGCGCTTACGGGCCAATAGCCCAGCAGAGTGCCGTTATCAGATTGACAATCAGGAGTACGGGCACTGCCAGCCCCAGTAATGGCATGATGACGGAATCGACCGGAGCTACATTTCCTGAGAAGGCTGCCATTATGGTGATGGTGGCCAAGACGAATGTCGCTGCTATCAGACAGATGTAGAACAGACCTTTTACGGCGGACTTTCCCATGTTGTTTGCTTATTTATTCACTACGTTCACCGGCTTGCCGTCTTGGTAGGCCTTGATGTTCTCGAGCATAATCTGCATGAGGCGTTCGCGCGCGGCGGTGCTTGCCCAGGCAATGTGCGGAGTGATGTAGCAGTTGCGGGCGGAGAGCAACGGATTGTCGGCACGGGGAGGTTCTTGCGAGAGTACGTCTACGCCGGCGGCATAGATGGTACCGTTGTTAAGTGCGTCGGCAAGGTCTTGTTCGTTGATGAGCGGGCCGCGTCCGGTATTGATGAGAATGGCGGTGGGCTTCATCAACCGAAGCCGTTCTGCATTCACCATCTCGCGGGTGGAGTCGGTGAGGGGACAGTGCAGACTGATGATGTCACATTCGCGGAACAACTCGTCCAGCTCCATCTTGCGGATTTCGGGAGGAAGCTGGAAGTTGGTCTTGGAGGTGTAGGCACATACCTTCATACCGAAGCCGATGGCGATGCGGGCGGTGGTGAAGCCGGTGTGGCCCAGGCCTACGATTCCAAGCTTCTTTTCGCGCAGTTCGATGAGAGGCGTGTCCCAGAAGCAGAAGTCCTTGCTTGCTGTCCAGCGGCCCCGGTGCACCTCTTCAGAGTGGTGTTGCACTTGCTGGGTGATGTTCAGAATATGGGCAAAGACCATCTGGGCAACGGAGTCGGTGCTGTAGGCGGGAATATTGGTGACAATGATGCCGCGTTCTTTGGCAGCGGCGGTGTCTACGATGTTGTATCCGGTAGCCAGCACACCGATGTATTTCAGT
>ENA-OQHL01000411-OQHL01000411.1-human-gut-metagenome-genome-assembly--contig:-NODE-411-length-30909-cov-4.699207_pt1 | contig 30909 bp, 24 predicted proteins | sample MGYA00242565_ERZ504723 | MGnify/ENA primary metagenome ERZ504723 (study PRJEB26092, sample SAMD00036211) | human gut metagenome | host: Homo sapiens | study: EMG produced TPA metagenomics assembly of... | reverse complement strand
ATGATGAAGATATCCTTACAGGATATACAATTGAAGAGGCAGAAGCAAAAGAGGCAGAGGAAGAAGCTGCCAGAATTGCCGAAGAAGAAAGAATTGCAGCAGAACAGGAAGCTGCAAGGATAGCTGAAGAAGAAAGAATACAGGCAGTTATATCAAGAACAATATCTGGAACGGATATATCATATAACTCAACAATGAGCGTAAGTAATGAAGAAATATATCTTCTTGCCTGCATTATTGACTGGGAAGCAGCTTATGAGCCATATGAGGGGAAGCTTGCAGTTGCTAATGTTGTATTAAACAGAGTTAGAAGCTCTAACTATCCTAATTCAATAACAGGGGTTATATATCAGAAGTCACAGTTCTCAGGAGCATCAGATGGAGCAGGCGGCCCATCAGCTAAGTTCCAGAACAGACTTAACAGTGGTATCCGTACACAGGAATGTATGGATGCAGCACTTGAGGCATTGTCAGGAAAGAACAATATCGGCGGATATACATCATTCAGAATGGTTTCAATAACCAATCTTTCAGCAATGTCAGACTATGTAATAATTGGTGGACACGTATTCCACTAAATAAGAATACCAGCCAGTGAACAGATAAAAGTCACTGTGCTGGTATTTTTTATGATTAGAAAATAGATGAATGTTACCACGCTGGTATTTTTATAATTAATAAACAGTGATGTAAGCAGGTAAGTGTTATTTGAATATGTAAGAAGTTGCATTTATGAGCTGTTTGCGATAAAATGTTATCTAAATTTATAAATTGGGTATTATTAGCAGGATAATATGCTATAGCCTTAGAGCAGAGATTGTTTACATATGATTTATGCTAAAGAATGGAGGAGCATTATGAATCTTAAAGGAAGAGATTTTTTAACATTAAAAGACTATACACCAGAGGAAATAGAATATCTTATAGAATTGGCTGCAAAGCTTAAGAAGATGAAGAAGGACGGAGTTGTTGAACAGCCATTACTTGGAAAGAATGTTGCTCTTATATTTGAAAAGACAAGTACAAGAACACGTTGTTCATTTGAAGTTGCAGCACACGACCTTGGTATGGGCGTAACTTACTTAGACCCTAAGGGTTCGCAGATAGGAAAGAAAGAGAGCATAGCAGATACAGCAAGAGTTCTTTGTACAATGTTTGAGGGTATTGAATACAGAGGCTTTGGACAGGAGATAGTAGAAGACCTTGCAAAGTATTCTTCAGTTCCAGTATGGAATGGACTTACTAACGAGTACCACCCAACACAGATGCTTGCTGATATGCTTACAATAAAAGAAAAGCTTGGAAGATTAAAAGGTGTTAAGTTCGTATATATGGGAGATGCAAGATATAATATGGGTAATTCACTTATGATAGTATGTGCTAAGCTTGGATTACATTTTACAGCTTGTACAGCTAAGGAATATTTCCCTAATGAAGATCTTGTAAACCAGTGCAGGGAATGGGCTAAAGAAAGTGGCGGTTCTGTAACATTAACAGAAGATGTTACAGAAGGCACTAAGGGTGCAGAAGTTCTTTACACAGATGTATGGGTATCAATGGGTGAGCCTGATGAGGTATGGACAGAGAGAATTAACGCACTTCTTCCATATCAGGTTAATAAGAAGGTAATGGACAATGCTGATAAGAACGCTATATTTATGCATTGCCTTCCAGCTTTCCATGACTTAAAGACAACAATAGGCAAGGAAATTCACGATAAGTTCGGACTTGATGAAATGGAAGTTACAGATGAGGTATTCGAGTCAGAGCAGTCAGTTGTATTTGATGAGGCAGAGAACCGTATGCACACAATCAAGGCTGTAATGGCAGCTACACTTGGAGCATATTAAACCTATAAGTAACGTAACTATTAATTGCATAGAAATGAGGATAGGTATGTATTATACAACAAGTGGTTCTTATAAAAAGACCAAAATGATTATAGATTACACTAATATAGTTCTTACAATTGCAGCAACAGTTATATTTATTATAATAATGTTCCTAAGAAGCAGAAGCGGGGTGCTTTTTCCAATAGAGTTTCTTCTTGGAACAGTTGTTAATACACTTACGGCTGTGAAGCATTTTATAAATGGCAATAAGGTATCTGGTGTTATAGTGGCAGTAGTTGCAGTTCTTCTTGGAATAATGACTGTATTTACTGCACTTGTGGTATTGTAATAATTATAGGACGGTACGAATATGAAATCAGAGATATTACATTTGTTAAGAAATGCAGATGGATATATATCAGGACAGCAGTTGTGTGAGGCATTTGGTGTATCAAGGACTGCTGTATGGAAAGCTATTAACCAGTTAAAAGAGGAAGGTTATGTTATAGATTCTGTGCAGAACAAAGGCTACAGAATTACAGAATATCCTGATATAATAACAGATACAGAGATAAGAAGCCTTCTTATAAAAGACAGTGCAATATTAAAATCTAGGGCTGATAAAGAACAGGACAGGGAAGCTGGCAATAAGGATAGAAATGTAAGCACAGACAAAGAGTCTTATAACAAGCTTAAAGATAATAGCTCTGATGATAATAAGCTTGAGGGAATATTCCAGCATATCAGATATTTTGAGAAGACAGATTCAACTAATAACCAGGCAAAGCTTGCGGCAGAAAGCAATGCTCCTGACGGAACATTATTTGTTGCGGAATGTCAGACAGGCGGCAGGGGACGAAGAGGAAGAAGCTGGGAGTCACCTGCGGGAACAGGAATATGGATGAGCCTTCTGCTTCGTCCAGATATGAGCCCGGAGAGTGCTTCAATGCTTACACTTGTTCTTGCGATAGCAATGGTAGAGGCTATAAGGGAAGAAGTCAAGGATATAGATTGTTATATCAAATGGCCTAATGATATCGTTGTGAATGGTAAGAAGATAACAGGCATACTTACTGAGATGAGTGCAGAGATGGATCTTATACATTATGTTGTAATAGGCATAGGAATTAATGTCAATACAACAGAATTTGATGAGGCAATAAGGGATATGGCTACATCTTTATATCTTGAAACACATAGAAAGATTAAGAGAAGTAATATAATTGCTGCATTTTCAAGAAGCTTTGATAAATATTATCACGAATTCCTTAAGACTAACGATTTGTCACTGCTAGTTGATAAGTATAATGAACTTCTTATTAATAAGGACAGGACAGTCCGTGCTATATATGAGAAAGAGGAGCTTATAGCAACAGCGATTGGAATTAATAAAGAAGGCGAGCTTATTGTAAAAGATGAAGCAGGAAAAGAGATTGCAATAAGAGCTGGCGAAGTTTCAGTGAGAGGATTATATGGATATGTATAGTGATGAAAATGTGGTGCTTTGTGCATCTAATTCTTATGAGAAGAAATATTATTTTAACCCGGATTTTGACAGGCTTCCAGAAGATATAAAGAACGAATTAAAGATAATGTGTGTTCTTTTTACAGAGGAAGTCGGCGGAATACTTGATATGGAATTTGACGAGGAGGGCAACCTGTTATTCAAATCCACAGCAGATGAAGAAGATCTGCTGTATGATGATATAGCGTGCGGACTTCTTGTTAAGAAGAATCAGTATGAAAAAAGAGACCTGCTGGAATCGTTAGAGATGTTCTATAAAGTATTCTTCTTAGGTTTGGATGAGTAAAATATTATAACAACGGAGTTAAGATGAGAATAGGTAATGTTGATATTAAAACAAATGTCGCATTAGGACCGATGGCAGGAGTAACAGACCTGCCATTTCGTCTTTTATGCAAGGAACAGGGCTGTGGACTTTTGTATACAGAGATGGTGAGTGCTAAGGCGGTATTGTATAATAATAAAAATACAGAAGAATTATTAAAGACAGATAAGAAAGAAAGTCCAATAGCTGTACAGTTATTTGGTTCAGAACCACAGATAATGGCAGACATCGCCAAAAGGCTTGCGGAAAGAGATTTTGATATAATAGATGTCAATATGGGATGTCCAGTTCCTAAGGTGGTTAATAATGGAGAGGGGTCGGCACTGCTTAAAAATCCCCTGCTTGTAGGAAATATAGTGGAGGCTATGGCAAATGCAGTTGATAAGCCTGTCACCGTAAAGATAAGGACAGGATTTGACGAAACCTGCATTAACGCTGAAGAAATAGCATATATTATACAGGAATCAGGTGGGGCCGCGGTTGCGGTTCACGGAAGGACAAGAAGCCAGTATTATTCTGGAAAGGCTGACTGGGATGTAATAAGGCGTGTTAAAGAAAAGGTTCATATTCCGGTAATAGGCAATGGCGATATAAGAAGTGGTGAAGATGCAGTAAGAATGTTTAAGGAGACAGGTTGTGATGCCGTTATGATAGGACGCGGGGCACAGGGTAATCCGTGGATATTCAGACAGGTCAAGGACTATCTTGAAACAGGAAATATTACAGCACCTCCGTCAATAGATGAGATAGTTGATATGATTATCAGGCACTGCCAGATGTTATGCGATGTAAAGGGCGAATTTACAGCAGTGCGCGAGATGCGTAAACATTTTGCGTGGTATACAGCAGGAATAAAGCACGCGGCGGCATTAAGAAATGAAGTTAATCATATAACAAAGCAGGACGAGTTCAATGAATTTGTACAGCAGATGCGTGGATTGACATAAAGTATTAGTTGAGATATAATATCTTGAACATTTTATTAAGCAATAGTAATAATACTATATAAATATTATTTATGGAAAGGTGACGAGCTATGGCAGAGAAACAGTTACTTACAAAAAAAGGATATGAAGAAAGAGTAGCTTTACTTGAGCACTTAAAGGTTGATAGAAGAAAGGAAGTTGCCCAGAAGTTAAAGGAAGCAAGAGAACAGGGCGATTTATCAGAAAATGCTGAGTACGATGCAGCTAAAGATGAGCAGAGAGATATTGAAACACAGATTGCAGAACTTGAAGAAATTCTTAAGAACGCAGAAGTTGTTCAGGATAACAATACAGATAAGGACGCTATCAAGATGGAAAGCGTTGTTAAGCTTCACGATGTAGAATATGATGAAGATATTGAATATGTAATCGTAGGTTCTTCAGAAGCAGATAGTCTTAATAACAAGATATCAAATGAATCACCACTTGGAGCAGCTATGCTTGGCAAGAAGGTTGGAGATACAGTTAAGGTTGAAGCACCAGCAGGAGTTATTGAATATAAGATTATCTCAGTACAGAATGACTAATTATATATAAAGGAGATAAGAAAGTGGCAGATAAGAATAATTCACAGCCAGATGTTAATGAGCAGATTAAAGTAAGAATGGACAAGCTCGCTGCATTACAGGAAGCAGGTAAAGATCCATTTCAGATAACAAAGTATGATGTTACACATCATACAGATGAAATAAGAGCCATCTATGAAGCACACGAAAAGGAACTTCTTGGCGACAGACCAGCAGTTAATACTGATGGTATGGATGAGCAGCAGGCAAGAGAGGCAGTTAATGCCGATTACAATGAGAGAAGAGCTATCATGGATGCTTCTCCTATTGAGGTAAGCTTTGCAGGAAGAATGATGTTCAAGAGAGTAATGGGAAAGGCATCTTTCTGTAATATTGCAGATCTTAAGGGTAGAATGCAGGCATATATATCAAGAGATGCTATCGGTGATGATGCTTATGCAGATTTTAAGAAGTCTGATATAGGTGATATATATGGTATAAAGGGCTTTATATTCAGAACTAAGACAGGTGAAATATCAGTTCATGCAGAAGAAATAACACTTCTTTCTAAGAGCTTACAGGTACTTCCAGAGAAGTTCCATGGAATTACAGATACTGATATGAGATACCGTCAGAGATATGTTGATTTAATAATGAATCCTGAGGTTAAGGATACATTTGTAAAGAGATCACAGATCATAAAGGAAATCAGAAGATTCCTTGACGGCAGGGACTTTATGGAGGTTGAAACTCCAACACTTGTTTCTAATGCAGGTGGTGCAGCAGCAAGACCTTTTGAAACTCACTACAACGCACTTGATGAGGACGTTAAGCTTCGTATATCTTTAGAGCTTTACCTTAAGAGACTTATCGTTGGTGGTCTTGAAAGAGTATATGAAATCGGACGTGTATACAGAAATGAAGGTGTTGACACAAGACATAATCCTGAGTTCACACTTATGGAGCTGTATCAGGCATACACAGATTATGAAGGTATGATGGAGCTTACAGAGAGCATGTTCAGACACCTTGCAAAGACTGTATGCGGAACAACTGAAATTACTTACAACGGTACTAAGATAGACCTCGGAAAGCCATTCAGAAGACTTACTATGAATGATGCTATCAAGGAATATGCAGGCGTTGATTTTGATACAATAAAGACAGATGAAGAAGCTAAGGCTCTTGCTAAGGAAAGAGGAATTGAGTTCGAGGAACGTCATACAAAGGGCGATATCATTAACTTATTCTTTGAAGAGTACTGCGAAGAGAAGTTAATCCAGCCTACATTTATTATGGATCATCCGCTTGCAATCTCTCCACTTACTAAGAAGAAGCCATCTGATCCAGAAAAGGTTGAACGTTTTGAGCTTTTCATCAACACATGGGAAATGTGTAATGCTTATTCAGAGCTTAACGACCCAATCGACCAGAGAGAGCGTTTTGCACAGCAGGATAAGAATGCAGAGAATGGTGATGAGGAAGCACAGCACACAGATGAAGACTTCCTTAATGCACTTTCAGTAGGTATGCCTCCAACAGGTGGTATCGGATATGGTATCGACAGACTTGTTATGCTTCTTACAGATTCACCAGCTATCAGGGATGTACTTTTGTTCCCCACAATGAAACCCTTAGATGGTGTAAAGAAAGAAATTGGTGTAAATTCTGAAGCTGCAAAAGCTCCTGATACACCAAAAGCAGAACCGGAGAAAATTGATTTTTCCAATGTGAAAATCGAGCCGCTGTTTGAGGAGTTTGTAGATTTTGAAACATTCTCAAAATCTGATTTCAGAGCTGTAAAGGTAAAAGAATGTGAAGCTGTGCCAAAGAGCAAAAAGCTCCTTAAATTCGTTTTAGATGACGGTACAGGCACAGATAGAGTGATTTTAAGCGGTATTCACGAGTATTACGAGCCGGAAGAACTGGTCGGAAAGACCTGTATCGCTATTACAAATCTGCCGCCTCGTCCAATGATGGGCATTGACTCCTGTGGTATGCTGATTTCGGCAGTACACGAAGAAAACGGCAGAGAAGGTCTTAACCTTTTGATGGTTGATGACCGTATTCCGGCAGGTGCAAAACTGTATTAAGATGTACCGTTTTGCCTGTGAAAACGGGATGTACTTCATTTTCTGAAAAGCTCAGATTTTACACAAATACACCAATTTTACACCAATCGATGTCAAAATCGGTGCAGAGGTAAAAAAATCGCATAATTAACGGAATAAATGGGCAGTCCCTTAATGGGATTGCCCATTTTTAGAAGAAATACGAAAAAAACTCTTGACCTGTACGCAGCGTACACGCTTATACTATCATCACAAGGAGGTGTATCCGATGTTATTGAATGAGATTATAAATGAAGTCGGAATGACTAAGCGTGCAGTGAAGTATTATGAAGAAAAAGGATTGTTGTCAGTAGATAAAGATAGCAATGGGTATCGTAACTACTCTGCACAAGATGTTGAAACTTTAAAAAAGATTTCAGTATATAGAAAACTCGGTATTGGTATTAAAGACATACAGAGCCTTTTGAAAACTGGCGATAAAAGCATTCTTCTTCGTATTTATCAAGAAAAATTGCAGGAAAAAGTTTTACAAGACTCAGAACTCAAAGCTTTGAAGCAATTTATAGATGATGGTAATGCGGACAAAGCAAATGAGTTACTTGATTATCAAACAGTTGAAAATGCGATTGAGTCTTTGTTACCGGGAAAAGAATGGGGAGAATATTTAAAAAATCATTTCAAACCATTTCTTAATGTAAGGTTAAAGACTCCGGAGCAGAAACAAGCCTTACGGAATATCTTAGAGTATTGTGATAATACAACATTGAAAATTCCTTTTATTATGGGATTAGGTGTGAAGATGGCGCACGGAATTGTTCAAGAAACAAGAACCGCAGAGGAAATGATTTCCTACTATCGTGATATGAGTGAAAGCGAATATGAAAGATTAAAAGAAGTGGTATTGAAAGGTGCTAAAATAAAAACTGGCATTATGAAATATCACCCGTCGTTTGTTGCACAAAGAAAAATGCAGAAAGAGTTCCAAGATAAAGGATATAACGATATATTCATTCCTAACTTGATGGCTCTATCTCCGCAGTATGCAGAATATAAGAAAGCATTAGATAAGGTGAATGATAGAATGTGTAGAGAACTTGGACTGCATTATGATAGCAACTACAACTTAGTTATAAAAAAAGGATAATTCTAAGTAAAAGTTTAATTACCCTTTGAGAGAGGAACAACCTTTCTCAAAGGGATTTTTTTATTTACACGCTTATTCGCAAACTTGGGACAAGTACCTTTTCTTCATATAATAAAAGCAAAGGAAGGAGAGGATTTGATATGGGTAATCTTTTATCAGAGGTACACCCTGAGCTTGTTGCAGAATGGTCGGATAAAAACCTGCCGCTTACACCGGATAGAATTACATACGGCTCAAACAAAGTCGTTTGGTGGAAAGGCGCTTGCGGTCACGAATGGCAGACAAGTGTTAAAGCTCGTTCAAACGGCGAAAACTGCCCAATCTGCTCAGGCGCAAGAGTGATAGAGGGTATCAATGATCTGGCAACGCTGAAGCCGGAGCTGGCTGATGAATGGTCGAGTAAGAATGATCCGCTGAAACCGACAATGGTAACGACAGGCTCTCATAAAAAAGTGATTTGGCAGGATAAATATGGTCACGAATGGACAGCAACGGTTAAGAGCAGGGCGTTAAACGGCACAGGCTGTCCGTATTGCTCCCATAATAAGATTTTAGTAGGATTTAATGACCTTGCCTCACAGCACCCTCAAATCGCTTCTGAGTGGTCTGAGAGAAATTACCCACTAAAGCCTGATATGGTTACGGTTTTTGCAAATCGGAAGGTATGGTGGCGGTGCAGCAAAGGTCACGAATGGAACACGTTCATTTCAACTCGTTCAGGCGGAAGCGGGTGTCCTTATTGCAGCGGTCAACTTCTGCTGAAAGGATTTAATGATTTTGCCACAACGCACCCGCAGCTTGCACAGGAATGGTCAGACCGGAATCTGCCCCTTACTCCTGATATGATAAATGAAAAGTCCCGCAGAAATGTCTGGTGGAAGTGCAGAGAGTGCGGGTATGAATGGCAGTCAGTCGTATATGCTCGTGTAAAAGGAACGGTATGTCCTGTCTGTGCAGATCGGGCGGTTATGACAGGGTATAATGATTTAGCAACGACGGATACACATCTTCTTTCGGAATGGGATTACGAGAGGAACAAAGATATTTTCCCAAACAAAATATCAAGGAATTCAATGCAGAGTGTATGGTGGAAGTGTTCGCTCGGACACTCGTGGAAGGCAAAAATTTCAGAAAGAGCGATTGAGGGAAAAGGCTGTAAGGTGTGTGAAAAAGACTATCTGACGGTTTTTCCAAAGCTGGCGGTTATGTATTATGCAGCGAAGAAGCACATAAAGGTACAGATGGATACGGATAAGATTATCGGCATACCTCTTGAAATATATTTACCTGAAGAAAAAGCAGCGATTGAAACGGTTAGTCGGACAGAGAATGTAGAAACCTTGAAAGCATATCTGTGCCGGAAGCGGGAGATCAAACTGATTAAAATCCCATATACATTAGGAAACAGCGAAATAGACTTCGCTATGAAAATCAAAAAAGCGTTTCGCAGCTTACATATTTTCATAACCTCGAATGAAGATGAGGATACAGTGTTTATCCGGCAGAGGTTTTTTGAATGGAGAAAAGGACAGATAAAATAAAGGAGACGATTTGATGAAAGACAGGCAATTTCATATCTATCTTGATGACGAGGAGTACGGACAAGTTTTGCAGGCGTTGATCGACCTTAAAAATAATCTGATAGCGCAAGGCAGATATACAGACGCAGTAGATGATGTCCTTATCAAATTTACAAAAGCACGAAAGAAAAAGATTACCGTCCAGTACATCTAAATAAAACCGCAACTATGCCGCTTGTTTCTCTACGGAGAAGCGGGCGGCTTTTTGTCGTTTCAGGAGCAATTTTCAAGGTCAAAAAAATTTTTTTCAAATTTTTTTCGGAAAAGGGGTGATTTTGGGTGTGCATTTTGCCCCCCTTTGTCCAAATGAGTGAAGGGGTTATTTTCCCGCAGGGGATTTCCCCCCTTCAAAGTACCTTGAAAATTGAATAGACAGGCGCTAAGGACATTAGTTCTGATGAATAGCCCGAAGGTGGGTACGCCGGGACTTTTCCTATTGATATACGGAGAACGAGCGAGAATCCCCGACCTGAAATTCAGCTTGCTACTGAAACGGCAATGACAGTCAGAATGATAATGATACTTCTCTACGGAGCTGGCGGAGTACCCGGCAGAGGTGAGATTCCTATGATACGGTTTCGCAAACCGTAACCTTAGTGCTTCCCGTACAAAGCGACTTGCTTTCCGCAGGGGGCGTTGAGAACAAATACTGCGGTCTTTACATAGCCGTCTCTTATTGAGGCAGGCTGTGAAATCTATGAAAGGAGGTAAAGCCGGAGATGTCAAACTGCAAGACCATTGCGGTATGCAATCAAAAAGGCGGTGTGGGCAAGACCACAACTACGGTCAATTTAGGCGTCGGACTTGCTATGCAAGGGAAAAAGGTGCTTCTGATTGACGCTGATCCGCAGGGCGATTTAACGACCTGCCTCGGCTGGAGGGATACCGACAGCCTTTCCGTAACGCTGACAGAGAAGTTACAGGCGATCATATCGGAGCAGGAGCAAAATCCCTTTGACGGTATCCTGCAACATAAAGAGAAAGTAGACCTTGTACCATCAAATCTCAGTTTATCTTCATTGGAAATGACGCTTGTAACAGCGATGAGCCGAGAGAGCGTCCTGAAGAATTATCTGAGCCTTGTAAAAGACAAATACGATTATGTCCTTATTGACTGTATGCCGAGCTTGGGTATGATTACCTTTAACGCTCTAACGGCGGCGGACAGCGTGATTATCCCTGTTCAGGCGCAGTATCTTCCCGCTAAGGGAATGACGCAGCTTTTGGGGACGATTGCGAAAGTAAGGAAACACACAAACGCCGATTTGAAAATCGACGGTATTCTTCTGACGCTTGTGGACGGAAGGACAAATCTTGCGAAAAGCACAGTGGAAGCACTCAGGGAGAATTTCGGCAACCATATCAGGATATATAGATCAATGATTCCGGCAGCCGTAAAAGCCGCAGAGGTATCTTCTAAAGGGACGAGTATCTACGCCTACGAGCCAAACAGTCCGGTGTCTAAGGCTTACGCCGGTTTCACAAAGGAGGTGTTAGCCGATGGCAGGCAGAAAGAGCGACTTCACGCTGCCCACGAACACGCTCGATGAGCTGTTTTCCTCTCAGGAGGAAAGGGACGAAGCGAAGCTGTCTAAAATCAGGGATATTCCGCTTGAGGAAATCGACGATTTCCCCGACCACCCGTTTAAGGTGCGGGAAGATGAGGATATGTTTCAGCTTGTGGAAAGTATCAAAGAGCGTGGCGTGATTACTCCCGCTACCGTAAGGCAGAAGGAGGACGGCAGATACGAGCTTATTTCAGGACACAGGCGAAAAAAGGCTTGTGAGCTTGCCGGATTTGAAACGCTCAGATGTGAGGTAGTAGACCTCGACCGTGATGAAGCTACGATTTTAATGGTCGAAAGCAACTTCCAACGGTCGCAGATACTTCCCTCGGAAAAAGCCCACGCATATAAAATGCGGCTTGACGCTATGAAAAGACAGGCAGGCAGACCGAGAAAAGAAAATGGTGTCCCAGTGGGACACGATTATTTAACGGGCAAATCAAGAGAATTGCTGGCGGCAGAAACAACAGATAGCAATACACAAATCCAGCGTTATGTGCGCCTTACAAACCTTGTTCCCGAACTGCTTGAATTTGTAGACGAGGGCAGGATTAAAATGCGCCCCGCCGTTGAACTGTCCTATCTGAACGAGGACTGCCAGAGGGATTTGGTGGACGAAATCGACTTGAACGACTGTACCCCGTCCCACGATCAGGCAATCCGTATGCGGAAGTTCTTTGAAGAAGGCAAGCTGACTACGGAGGCGATCTCTGCGATTATGAGCGAGGAAAAGCCGAATCAGCGTGAGAAGATTGTTTTGCGTGGGGACAGGGTGCGAAGCCTGATCCCGAAAAATATCCCCATCAACCAAACGGAGGAGTATGTCTGCAAGGCGCTGGAGCATTACAATAAGTTTTTGCGTAACCGTGCCGAGCGTGACAGCAGGTAAGGCGGAGTGTGTTTTTCTTCTTCTTCCCCCTTCCTCACACTCCAACCCCTAAACTATCTCACTATCCGAAAGAATAAAACTATCTCTCCTGATTACAGCTATCTCACCTAACTCAATCTATCTCAGAAAAACGCACCATTCCAAAACACAGGAGGTATGCCCTATGATGTAAGATTAACCTTCGTTTCACACCTTTGCTTGAAACGCTGTTTCGCATTACAATGGCGGCAGAAAAGGAGTGAAACGCAATGAAAACAAAAACGATTGTTTTTTTATTGGCTCTTTTGCTGATCGTGTTTGCAGGCTGCAACAATGCCCTGCCGAATGAAGATGAGACGCAGCCGTTTTCTTTTTCGGAGAGTGTTCAAAGCACCTCTGAATCCGAAGCACCTGCGGGAAAGGAAAGCAAAGAGGTTGAAACAACGCCTGAAGCCGTACAGGAATCAGAGCCGGAAAAGCAGGAAGAAACAACGGAAACGGATACGGTCAGCTCCGAACAGCCTCAGACTGTTTCTGAAAGCGGGCAGGCGGCACAGTCCGCCGAACAACCCGATAAAGCGGATAAGACCGAACATTCCGTATCCACACAGCAGCCGGATATAGCAAAAGAAAGTGAAACGCCTGAGCCGCCTGAAATGGAAGAAACGACGAGCGAAACTAAAACTGACTTTGACATCGACTACTGGATTTCCTTTGCAAAAGGTTACGCTCAGAGCGTGGGGCTTCTGTTAGACAGCGAGGCGGTTTACTGTTGGGATAATCCGATCCGTGCCGGAGCGCACTGCAAATATCTTGAAAGGGATATTCACAGTCGCTTAGATCGGTACAAGGCTGACGAAGAAATTACAGCCGTATGGATTTGGGCGGAGGAAATCTCTGACGGAATCTACGACATCTATATCGGCTACGCTTAAATTTAATATTCCATTTTGAGGACGCACCGAAAAAACGGTGCGTTTTTTCATTTCAAGGAGGATTTCAGATGAAAATTAAGAAACCAAAGCGCATTATGTCGCTGTTTCTTGCGGCGCTGATGTGCGTGACTTCCCTTGTAGGGATTGGTACGACTGCCTATGCCGCAGAGGAAACGGACGATGTGTACCTTATCTCGTATCCCCGTGACGGGGACTCAAATTACAACGCCGAATGGGGACACAGTAACCTGAGCCTTATGAACGGCTGGAAAACAGGCACTTCCCGTTATACAACTGTCCGTGCGATGGGATCGTACAACGGAAATATCTGCTACTGCATTGAGATCGGCGTCCCGCAGCAGACCGGAGACAGCTTTACCAAAAAGGGCGAGGATTTTTGGGACAACTACCCTTCGTCCTATAACAGCACCATTTCTCCTGACGATATTAAGCTGTTCATCGGTCGTATCTTCCAGTACGGCTACACGGGAACAATCTCGACCTCGTGGCGTTCTCAGAACGAGGGCGGCGATAAGCTGGCTCACGCAGTCGCTACACAGCTTCTCATTTGGGAAACCGTGATCGGTGAGCGTGACGAGAACTTCAACAAGGTCAGCACAGGCGGCAAGGACGCTGTTCTGGATCAGATCAGTCCTAACCACCCTCTTTACGACAAGATTATGAGCTACTACAACTCAATGGCGGCAAGTGTGCAGAAGCATTCCAAGCTGCCGAGCTTCCTTTCCAAAACACCGGGGAGCGCACAGGAAATCGAGCTTGAATGGGATGGCTCTAAGTACACGGTTACGCTGACGGACAGCAACAATGTCCTTTCGGGATATAAGTTTTCGTCCAATGATTCGGGCGTTCAGTTCTCCGTAAGCGGAAACAAGCTGACGATCACTGCCGAGAAAGCGCCGAGCGACGGGCTGACGATTACCGCAGAGAAAACGGCGCAGAGAAAAGGCGTTATCACTTGGACGGACGGTATCTATGGACCAAACGGCGGTGTGCAGGATACCGTAACCTACGCTCAGACGGTCAATGATCCGGTCAAGGGATTTCTTAAATTAAAGGTTTCCTACGGCTCGGCGAAGATCGTCAAAACCAGCGAGGACGGAAAAGTTGATGGTATCTCCTTCCGTATTCAGGGCAACGGCATTGATAAAACCGTTAAGACAGAAAACGGCGGTCAGATTCAGGTCGATAACCTAATGCCCGGAGTATATACCGTAACTGAGCAGGAATATGACAGATACGAGCCGCAGGAGTCCCGCAGAGTAACCGTAGTTGCGGGGCAGGTTGCGACCGTCAACTTCAACAATACCCTGAAGCGTGGCGATATTGAGGTTATCAAATCCTCGGAGGATAACTTCAATGAGGGCGTGACCTTCCACCTTTACGGCACATCGCTCTCCGGCATTGCCGTGGACGAGTATGCGGTTACGGATAAAAACGGTGTGGCGACCTTTGAAGATGTGCTGATCAGCGGCACAACGCCGTACACCATTGAGGAAGTGGATACCGCAATCCGTTATGTCATTCCCGCAGATCAGACCGCACCCGTCAAGTGGAATGAGGTCACTACCCGCAATTTCACAAATATCCTGAAGAAGTTTACCGTTACCGTCACAAAAAGCGACGCTGAGACGGGAACGGCTCAGGGCAATGCCTCGCTTGCAGGCGCAAAATACGGGATTTTCAAGGGCGAACAGCTCATTGACGAATACTATACCGATGAAAACGGTCAGTTTACCACAAAAGAATATATCTGCGGTGCGGACTGGACGATTAAGGAACTGGAGCCGAGCGAGGGCTATTTGCTCGATCCGACCGTCCACAAGGTCGGCGCAGAGCCGGAGCTTTATACCATTGAGCATAACCAGACCGCAAATGATGTAAACGAACAGGTCATCAAGGGCAATATCGCCATTATCAAACATACGGACGATGGCGAAACACAGATTGAAACGCCCGAAGAAGGCGCAGTTTTTGAAGTGTATCTCAAGTCCGCAGGCTCTTTTGCGAAAGCAAAGGAATCCGAGCGTGATACGCTCATCTGCGATGAGAACGGCTTTGCACAGACAAAGGATATGCCTTACGGCACATATACCGTCCATCAGGTATCCGGCTGGGAAGGCAGGGAGCTGATGGATGATTTTGATGTGTTCATCGCAAAGGACGCCCAGACTTACCGCTATTTGATTAACAACAGCAATTTTGAAAGCTATATCCAAGTAGTCAAGGTGGACGCAGAAACGGGCAAGACCATTCCCTATGCGGGTGCAGGATTCCAGATTTATGATTCGTCCGGCAATCTCATCACGATGGAGTTTACCTATCCTACCCCGACAACCGTTGACACTTTCTATACCGACGCTAACGGCTCGCTCGTAACGCCGGAAAAGCTGCCATACGGTCAGGGCTACTCTATCGTTGAGGTACAGAGTCCTTATGGATATGTCCTTGATTCCACACCCGTCTATTTTGATGTAACGGAAGAAAATTCTTCTGAGGAAAGCGAGGTAACAGTGATTAAAGTTGAAAAGACCAATATGCCGCAGAAAGGCACGATCAGCATTGAAAAGACGGGCGAGGTATTCTTCGGCGTTTTGGTAAGCGGCGGGACAGATGAAAACGGGCAGGAGCTTCCCGTTATCTATCAACCGATCTATGAAACACAGGGGCTTCCCGATACCGTTTATGAAATCCGTGCCGCCGAAGATGTGGTAACGCCAGACGGTACGCTGAGGTACAGCAAGGGCGAGCTGGTCGATACGGTTACGACCGATGAAACCGGCTTTGCAAAAAGCAAGGAACTCTATCTCGGAAAATATGAGGTAAAAGAGGTCAAGGCAGGCTATGGAATGGTGCTGAGCAGTGAAGTCCATACCGTAGAACTCATTTACGCCGGACAGGATGTAGCCGTGACCGAAACGGCGACTTCCTTTGTCAATGAACGGCAGAAGGTTGAGGTCAGCCTTGAAAAAAGCGCTGGAGACAAACGAGCTGTTCGGTATCGGCAATACGGAGAAATCAAAAAATATCACGTTCGGCTTGTTCGCCGATGAGGAGCTTGCTGTCCGCAAGCGGCACATTCCATTCCGAAAGACGGTCTGCTTGAAATCATCACGCTTGATGAAAACGGCAGAGCGACCGTAGGGACTGACCTACCTTTGGGCAGCTATTATGTAAAAGAGCTTGCGACGGACGAGCGTTATCAGCTCAGCGGCGAAAAATATCCCGTTGTATTTGAGTATGCGGGACAGGAAGCCGCAACGGTTGTGATTGCCGTAAATGACGGAGAGCCGATGGAAAACAAGCTGATTTATGGCTCGGTGTCCGGCAAAAAGGTGGACGAGAACGGCGAGGGACTCGGCGGTGCGCTCATTGGTCTGGTTAAGAGCGATGATGTGGAATTTACCGAAGAAAATGCCCTGATGACCGTCGTATCCGGCGACGATGGCAGCTTCTCCTTTGAGAAGGTGCCTTACGGAAGCTGGTATATCCGTGAGATCAAGCAGCCGACCGGATTCGTGCTTGACGAAACGGTCTATGATGTGAACATCTCAGAGAATGAGCAGGTCGTTGAGATTGAAATCGTCAATAAGCTGGTGCGTGGCAACATCGCTCTTACGAAGGTGGACGCTGAATATACCGATACGAAGCTGACGGGCGCTGTATTTGAGGTCTATAAGGACTCCAACGATAACGGCGAGCTGGACAGCGAGGACGAGCTGATCGGCACACTGACCGAAAAGGAAATCGGGCAGTATGAAATGAACGATCTGCTCTATGGGCGCTACTTCATTTTGGAATCAGCAAGCCCGGATTCGTATATCCGTGACGAGGGTGTGTACGAGGTATTCATCGACACGGACGGTAAGACCTATCAGGTGGAAAACACGGAGGGCAAAGGCTTCGCAAACGAGCCTATGCGTGGAAACCTGAAAATCGTAAAAACATCGTCTGACGGAAAGGTGGAAGGCTTCGCTTTCCGCATTACCGGAGCAAACGGCTATGATGTTACCCTTGAAACAGACGAAAACGGCGAGATTTTCCTTGAAGGACTGCGGATCGGCGAGTACAAGATTTCCGAAGTGAACAATTCGGCTTCCGCTATGTATATCCTGCCTGCCGACAAGGAGGCTGCGGTACAGACAGGCTCTACCACGGTCGTTGAAATGCACAACGAGCTGAGAGATACGCCGAAAACCGGAGATGACAGCAAGCTCGGTCTTTGGCTTGTCCTTGCGGGTGTGTCGGCAGCCGGCATAGCAGCCTGCGGTATTCTCGGATTTAAGAAAAAGAAGAAAAAGGAGGGTAACTGATGGAACTGAAAGCGATCATCGGAATTGCTTTGGTCGTCTTTATCGTAGGCGGCTTTATCTTTTTGCAGATCCGTAACAGAAAGAAAAAGTAAGAACTTCTGCGGGGGCGGGGCTTAAAAACTCCGCCCCCTTTTCTATTTTGGGAGGCTTAAATGAGAAACCTGAAAACGATTGAAAACCGAGTGCTTGCGGTGTTAAAGGAACACCCCGAAGCACGAAATGACGATATGAAGCTGTACCTGCTTATCAGCAAGGCGTGTATCTATGATACCCACGGTATCAGCCATTTCAGCTTTGAAGATGTGATGAGCAATTACAAGGCTTACGGTATCCCCTGCTTTGAGAGTATCCGAAGAACAAGGCAGAAGATTCAGGCGAAATATCCTGAACTCGGCTGTTCCCCCGAAGTACGCAGGGCAAGGCACAAAATGCAGCGTGTCTATTCCGACTACGCTAAAAGCTAAGATGGGAGGTAAAAGAAAATGGCAGTTAAGAAAAGCACAAACACCGCTTTGCAGCAGAAAGTAAAGGTGCTGGCGAAGCTCTATGATTCCGGCTGTAAAACCGAAAAGGATTTGAAGGCGCTGAGCCTGCAAAGTATTTTGAAAATCCCCGATATATCCGTTTCCGATATGACGGTTATTACAGAGCTTCAGGAGCAGATCGCAAAAAACAGGCTCTTTTCCTATTTGGGAGGTGCAGATGATGAGCAAAAGTCAGAACAGAACGGTGGATAAGCATATTATCTGGAGCGATATGAATCTCAACCCTGATGATTGGCGTGACAGCTATAAGGATTTCCTTGAAATCAATGAAATCGACGGGAATCCGAATGACGAACACGGGCTGTACGAATATATGGTTGAAACCAATGGCGAGTATCTTTCCGATGAACGGGAAAATCTTAATGTCCAGCTTGCTCAGCCGATTATTGTCATCGGCGACATCGGCAGATGGAACGGCAGAGTGATGGGATACAAGATGATTGATTCCGGCAATATTAAAGATTGCCTTTATTCTGATACGGATATGACCGAGTGGTATGTAGATCGGTACGGCGACCTTCGTGCCGACGCTGTTCATCACGACGGGACAAATCACTATCTGTACCGTGTGTTTAAGGATACTGCCTCGCCGGAACAGATTGAACGCTTACAGGAAAAAATCTATTACGGCAAAGCGACAAGGGCAGATATAACAAGGGTAACAAAACGGCTCGGAGATGAAATAGCCGCAGTTTACGGCTTTCATATACCGAAACAAAGAACAGCAATGGAGCAAGCGAGGTGAGAAAATGAAAATCCGACCGCTTCATACGGACGAACAAAAATACACTTACAGGCAAAGTACGCAGATCGAGGGACAGACCGGAAGTATCGGTTATCTGCGTGGCGATTTCGGCGCAGGCGGCAAAGAGTTCTTTTCCTCTTGGTTTGATCACAGGCGGGATTTGAAAACAGATGAGTTCAAAAGCGCTCTGGACGAGGTTATCAACGCCCTGCGTTCCGAAGAATACGGACTGTTAAAGAGCCGCACGGCTATGGCGCAGTATGCGGGGAAATATCCCGTCAGCGCCTTTCAGGGCAACTATACGACCGAGTACGGTTTCCGTGCCGATACCGAAAAACACAGCTTCTTGATACGGTGTAATCCTGCCCGTGGGGACTACAATTTTTACTGCTACTGCTATGTGCGGGAATGGCTTGACCGCCATATGGAAAAGGCGAGCCGTGGAATCCGCTTTATCACGCCGGATTACAAAGAAAAATTCAAAATCCCCGATGGAGATAAAATCAGGATCACTTTAAGCGACGGGGAACAGCTTGACCGCACCTGCCGATATATTGACGACTATCATTTAGAGGTTGGCAGCAACCTCTACCATATCTGCGAGTTTGCCGAGCGGATGGAGCAAAACGGCAATACCGTGATTCCGCTCCGTTCTTCTCTGCCGGAGCAGTGCTATGTGTTCGTGCAGACGGAAAACTGCGTCGGCATTGTCAAAAAGGGCGAAAGCGGATTTTACCGCACGGATATTCAGGGCGGCAAGCCCAGTGAAACAAACGCCCTTGTGAATGAGATGAACAAAAAGCTCGGCTTGTCAAAAGGTCAGGCAGAGGCGATGAAGGCAGGTTCAATGTTTGGTTGGGATACCCCTGCCGCCGATCCGAAAAGCTATGATAAAAACGGTATCCCCGTAAGACCGAAACAGAAAGACTATGAAAGATAGGAGGTGCATAACCGATGGCACGAAAGTACGACCTGATTTCCGAGCTGTACCGCCGTACCGCACACGCTGTTGTGTCCGATGTTCAGAACTGGCAAGCCTTTTTGCGCTGCGCCTGCCGGAACTATCGTCTGCGCTTTGACGAGCAGCTTCTCATCTACGCCCAAAGACCGGACGCAACGGCAGTGCTGGAGATCGAGCGCTGGAACGACAAATTCGGGCGTTGGGTAAACCGTGGCGCAAAGGGTATCGCCGTATTTGAGGACGCCGACCGGAGCAGGCAGCGCTTAACCCATTACTTCGATATTTCCGATACCCACGCAAGCCGCTACTCCCGCCCCGTCCCGATTTGGGAGATGAAGCCGGAATATACGGACGATGTGATCGAATCCCTTGAAAACACCTTCGGCGAGCTGGAAAACAGGGAAAGCCTTGCGGACGCTGTGCTGAGCGCCGCTAAAAACGCCGTGGAGGATAATATCCCCGACTATTTGGGCGATCTGATGTATGCCGCAGATGACAGCTTCCTCTACGGTCTTTCGGAGGATATGATTACCGCTATGTATAAGAAGACGGTAACAAACAGCGTGGCATATATGATGATGACAAGGCTTGGGATAGATACCGAGCCGTTTTTTGAAGCGGAGGATTTCTCTGTCATTACAAATTTCAATACGCCGGAAGCCTTAAACGCCCTCGGTATTGCGTCAAGCGATATTGCGGAGATGGGGCTTGGGGAAATCTCCCGTACCGTCCTTGCCCTTGAAAGGCAAAATCGCATCATTGCGGACAGAGAGAAACCGGAATACAATAAGGCTGAAAATAAAAGCGAAAGGAGCTTTGAAAATGAACGAGCTGACATACACAATGCAGGGCGATTACAATCTTCCCGACTTGACAATGCCCAAGCAGCCGGAAGTGACTTTGGGCAGGTACGCTCAGATGAGACGGAAATTTCTCAGGGAACACCACAAAATCCGGTACTACAATCTTCTAACGAGCTGCACCCTGACACAGCATTTGGCGGAAACAGAGCAGACAGCGATGAAGCTGGAAGAAACCCTGATGAAGCAGATGGCGGCGCAGGAGGGCTTGACCGAGAGCCTGAAAGCGGCGGATATGATGAAGTGGGTACAGGGAATGAACAATCTGAGGAACAGAGTGCAGGAGATCGTGAAAGCGGAGATCATCTTCGCTTAGATTATTACGACCGAAGCAACGAGGACAAGAGCCTGCCGTTTTTCGGCGGGGACGATACCATTCGTGAAATCCTCGGTACAACGCCCCACCTGAAAGCCTCGAAAGAGGAAATTCGTGCTTTCTATGAAAGCAATCCCGATAACGCCGCCCGTACCGAATATATCAAGGGTATTTTCAATAACGATTATACTGAACTGATTTTGAGCGACGGGCGGCGAGTCGGGTACAAAACTTGGCAGAATGTGCTTCAGCTTTGGGAGGGTAGCTATCTGTCCCGCACAAAGCAGAGCTTCTATGATTGGGGCGTAATCGCACAGCATTTTGAAGCAATGCGGCTGCTCGGCGAATTGCAGGATACGATGAAGCCGTTACCTTCCGTAGATGGACAACTGAACTTTTTGGATATGCAGGCAGAGGAAAAAACCTCTGCTTTTTCTTTTTCTCAGGAGATCATTGACGCTGTTCTCACCCGTGGGAGCGGCATATCTGAGGGAAAGTTCCGTATCTATGAGCAGTTTGAAAAAAGCTTGTCCACAAAGGAAAACGCCGATTTTCTGAAAGACGAATACGGTTGGGGCGGCGCTTATCCTGTTATTGTCGGCGCAGGCATTGACGAGCAGCACGACGGGAAAGGCATTTTGATCTCAAAAGGCATTGGGGACGATAAGCCGCATATCCGGCTGAATTGGAATCAGGTAGAGAAGCGGATTGCCGAACTGATACGCCTCGACCGTTATCTCAATCCAAAGGAAAAAGAGATTTACCCGCAGTGGCTTGAAAAGCAGGAGGAACGCCGAGCCGAACTTGCCGAAGAACAGAAAAACCGTGAAATCCTCTCCTCTGCTCCGCCCAAGCAGGAATCGGTGCAGGCGGCTGAAAGCGAGCCGCAGCAGGAGGCGCAGTATGCCTATCATCTCGGCGATACAGTGTATATGGGCGCTGACGAATATGAAATCCTTGCCTTTGATGATAAGCGTGTCGTTCTTCACGATATGCAGTATCCGTTGTTCCAAAAGGAATTGGAACGGGATGAGTTTGACCGCAGGGTACGGGAAAATCCGATGAATGACCACCTGAAGGTAATGAATCAGGCGGCGGTTGCAGAGCAGCAGCCTCGTTTCAATTCTATCGAGTTTGAAAAGCTCATTCCCCACCATATGCGTTTCAAGGAAACCGATTTGGTAAACGGCAATGAGATGTATTGGGTAACGCAAGAGATTTTTACTGCTGGGGATTTAAGAAAGTTCCAGCAGGCTGTTCAGAGCTACGACGGGGATATTAAAAAGTTTTATGTTACACCCCGTGATCTAAGCCCGTCCTACTCTTTTGAGGAGGATATGGAAAACAAGGTTTTGGCAGTTATCACGCCCGACACTATCCTGCAAGACGATTATATTCAGGCTGTCCGAAGCGAAGGACTCGGCGATTACCTTCAGCCGGAGGAAAAAGCTGATTCGGCTGAAGCGCCTGCCTTTGACATTGGTATGGGGTATCTCGGAAACGGTCTTACCGTCTGGAACAGAGCCGTTGAGGAAAACGGCGATTACCAAACGATTGCTCATATCAGCAGCGAGGGCGAAATCCGCTACTATGTGGACGGACTGCCCGATGATGTAGTGTCAAGGATTGAGCAGGCGGCGGCACGGGAACAGCAAAAAGCGTTGTTTTCTGCCGCTTATAAAGTCGGAGACAGAGTGTATTTGGACGGAAAGCCTTTTGAAATCACACGGGTAGATGACTGGAATGTGGAGTTGATGGATCGCTCTGTGCAAAATCCGCAGCCCCGTTTGGAGCAAAAGGACAGCTTTATGCGGCTTGTTCAGCAGAACGAGCGCAGCAGCTTTACGGACACTTATCGTCAGTACAGCGAAATTAAGAGTGCTAATCCCGACAGCCTCGTGCTGTATCAGATGGGCGATTTCTTTGAAGCCTACGGTGCGGACGCACAGACCGTAAGCGAAGCGCTGGAGCTGAATCTTGCTTCCCGTTCTATCGGCGGCAATCAGCGGATACAGATGTGCGGCTTTCCGGCAAACCACTTGGAAACTTATGTCAATATGCTTCTTGACCGTGGCTTTGATGTAGTTGTTTCTTCCCTTGAAAACGGAGAGCGCAGCACCCGAAACATCGTATCGACCAATAAGGAAGATCCGGTGCAGTCGAAGCCGGTCGGCAGGATCGACTATCTGCACACGGACGGGACGGTGCGGGAAAGCGTTGAATACACCAGCCCCTATCAGTTGGAAAAGGATATAAAGGAAGAAAATTACTACGGTGTTCCTTTTACTGTCGTTTTCTATAAGGATAAAGATGGGAACACCATACCGCAAAATTTTATCAGCGAGCTTGATCCACAACCGAAAGGTGTAGAAATCATTGATTCGCCCTATCTTGCAAACGACAGGGCAGATGAAATGCTCAGGCAAGCGGAGCAGATTGCAGGAGAAAATACGCTTCCGCCCGACGAAAGATTTTTCGTCATTGAAACCGATGATGGCTATGCCATTTGGGACGATTTGACGGAAGCGATCTATATCGACGATGAAGGCGTCAGCGAGGAGTTTAAGAGCGAGTGGCAGGCAAACGACTACTTGGAGCAGGTCAAGAAATCTGTTTCCGAAAAGGAAGCTGCCGAATGGCTTTATGTGGAACGGGCAAAGCAGGACACATCTGCTAAGCAGCCTGAGCAAAATGAAGCCGAGCCATTCACGCCTGCTTTCAGCCAGCCGAAGCGCTCACGGGTACAGACCTTTGATCTGCACCCTGAAATCCCGTTGTCCGAACGGCACACCTTTGACCTTGCTTCTCACGAAGTGCCGGAGGCAGGCAAAAAAGAACGCTTCCGCAGGAATATGGAGGCAATCAGGGTGCTGAAGGAATGTGAGTTTGACAACCGCTTTGCAACACCCGAAGAACAGGAAATCCTTTCGCAGTATGTCGGCTGGGGCGGTATCCCCGAAGCCTTTGACGAGAACAACTCCTCGTGGGCGGACGAGTTTATCGAGCTTTATACCGCCCTTTCTCCCGATGAGTATGAAAGCGCAAGGGCAAGCACCCTGACCGCTTTCTATACTCCGCCCGTTGTCATTTCCTCGATCTACAAGGCAATGGAGCAGATGGGATTTAAGGAGGGCAATATCTTAGAGCCTTCCTGCGGTATCGGCAACTTTATCGGTATGCTGCCCCAGTCTATGCAGGACAGCAAAATCTACGGCGTGGAGATTGATAAGATTTCGGCGGGTATCGCACAGCAGCTTTATCAGAAAACCTCGATAGCGGCGCAGCCGTTTGAGGAAGCAAATATCCCCGACAGCTTTTTTGACGCTGTGATCGGAAATGTGCCTTTCGGCGATATTCGAGTGAATGACAGGAGGTATAACAAGCATAACTTTTTAATCCACGACTACTTTTTTGCGAAATCCTTAGATAAGCTCAGACCGGGCGGCGTGATGGCGCTTATCACGAGCAAAGGCACAATGGATAAGGAAAATCCCGCCGTGCGGAAATATATCGCACAACGAGCCGACCTGCTCGGCGCTATTCGCCTGCCGAATAACACCTTTAAGGGAAACGCCGGAACAGAGGTCGTTTCGGATATTTTGATATTACAGAAGCGAGACAGACTTATTGACCTTGAGCCGGAATGGGTACACCTGAACACCGATGAAAACGGCGTGAAGATGAACGCCTACTTTGTCGATCATCCCGAAATGGTACTTGGCGAATGGAAAACCGTGTCCGGCAGATTCGGCGAGGAAGATACCGTTATCCCTTATGAAAACGCTGACCTTGCCGAGCTTTTGGACGAAGCCATTTCCAATATCCACGCAGAGATCACGGATTACGAAGTGGACGAGGAACTGACCGAAGAAGATAACTCCATTCCCGCCAATCCCGAAGTCCGCAACTTTTCCTATACGGTTGTGGACGATAAAATCTATTACCGTGAAAATTCCCGAATGACTCCGGTGGAGTGTTCCGCTACGGCTGAAAACCGGATCAAGGGTATGATTGCCATACGGGACAGCGTTCGCAGCCTGATTGAAATGCAGACCGCAGACTATCCCGATTATGAAGTCGAAAAGGAACAGCAGAAGCTAAATGCGCTTTACGATAACTTTTCCAAGAAGTACGGGCTGATCAATTCCCGTGCGAATGTGTCCGCTTTTTCACAGGACAGCTCCTTTGCCCTGCTTTCCGCACTGGAGGTGCTGGACGAAAATGGGGATCTGGAGCGCAAGGCGGATATGTTTACAAAGCGGACGATCAAGCCGCACACCCCTGTTACCTCGGTGGATACTGCCAGCGAAGCACTTGCCGTATCTATGGGCGAAAAAGCCTATGTGGATATGGAATATATGTGTTCCCTTGCGGGCAAGACCGAGCAGGAAATCTATGAGGAATTGAAGGGCGTTATCTTCCTAAACCCGATGTACGGCTACGGAAACAGCACCGAGCGAAAGTACCTGATGGCGGACGAATATCTTTCCGGCAATGTACGGGAAAAGCTCGCTTGGGCGAAAAAATCCGCCGAAGTCTACCCCGAAGATTACAAAATCAATGTAGAGGCGCTCGAAAAGGTACAGCCGAAAGACCTGACTGCCAGCGAGATTTTCGTGCAGCTCGGCACGACTTGGCTGCCGGAAGAAATCGCACAGCAGTTTATGTACGAGTTTTTAGATACGCCCGTTTATGCGAGATGGAACATCAAAATTCACTATTCAAAGCTGACGGGCGAATGGAATGTGGAGGGAAAATCCTATGACCGTGGGAACCTGAAAGCCTACAATACCTATGGCACAAAGCGTGTCAATGCCTACAAGATTATCGAAGATACGCTCAATATGAAAGATGTGCGTGTCTTTGACTATATCGAAGATGATGAGGGCAAAAAGAAAGCTGTCCTCAATAAAAAGGAAACCGCTATCGCCCAGTCGAAGCAGGAGCTTATCAAGCAGGGCTTTCAGGATTGGGTATGGCGTGATCCCGCAAGACGGGAAAAGCTGGTACGGCTGTATAACGACAAATTCAACAGTATCCGCCCCCGTGAGTATGATGGGAGCCATATCACTTTCAGTGGTATGAATCCTGAAATTGAGCTTCGAGAACATCAGAAAAATGCGGTCGCCCATATCCTTTACGGCGGGAATACCCTTTTAGCACACGCTGTGGGTGCAGGCAAGACCTTTGAAATGACTGCCGCCGCAATGGAATCCAAGCGGCTCGGACTTTGCAATAAATCCCTCTTTGTCGTGCCGAATCACTTGACGGAGCAGTGGGCGGCGGAGTTCTTGCAGCTCTATCCTGCGGCGAATATCTTGGTCGCTACCAAAAAAGACTTTGAGATGAAAAACCGCAAGCGCTTCTGCGGTCGCATTGCAACGGGAGACTACGACGCCGTGATTATCGGGCATTCGCAGTTTGAAAAAATCCCGATAAGTATTGAACGGCAGAGGGCTGTTTTACAGCAGCAGCTTGACGATATTATCGAAGGGATTGCGGAGGCAAAACGAAACCGTGGCGACCGTTTTTCGGTCAAGCAGCTTGAAAAGACGAAAAAATCCCTGCAAACGAAGCTGGAAAAACTGAACGATCAATCAAGAAAGGATGATGTCGTAACCTTTGAAGAACTCGGTATAGACAGGCTTTTCATAGATGAAAGTCATTATTACAAGAATCTGTATCTTTACACAAAAATGCGGAATGTGGGCGGTATCGCTCAGACAGAGGCGCAGAAATCTTCCGACCTTTTTATGAAATGCCGCTATCTTGACGAGATCACCGGAGGGCGTGGCGTTGTGTTTGCGACGGGTACGCCGATCTCGAACTCAATGGTAGAACTTTATACGATCCAGCGGTATTTACAGTACAGAACGCTGCAAGACCACGATTTGCAGCACTTTGACGCTTGGGCGTCGATGTTCGGCGAGACGGTCACGGCGGTCGAGCTTACACCCGAAGGAACAGGATACAGAGCAAGAACTCGTTTTGCGAAATTCAATAATCTGCCCGAACTGATGGCGATGTTCAAACAGGTGGCGGACATCAAAACGGCGGATATGCTCGATCTTCCCGTACCGGAAGTGGAGTATCACAACATCGCCGTGAAGCCGTCGCAGGTGCAAAAAGATATGGTCGCCTCTCTCGGCGAACGAGCTGAAAAGATAAGGGGCGGCGGTATAGATTCCAGCGTGGACAATATGCTGAAAGTTACAAACGACGGGCGGAAGCTCGCCCTTGACCAGCGAATGATGAATCCAATGCTGCCCGATGAAGAAGGCAGTAAAGTCAACGCCTGTGTGAATGAGGTTTATCGTATATGGGAGGAAAACAGCGATAAAAAGCTGACACAGCTTCTTTTTTGCGACCTCTCTACGCCAAAATCGGCAGGTGAATTTTCCGTCTATACGGATATACGCAAGAAGTTGATCGAGCGTGGTATTCCTGAATCGGAAATCAAGTTTATCCACGAGGCGGATACCGAAACAAAAAAGCAGGAGCTGTTCAAAAAAGTGCGCCGTGGCGAAGTGCGAATCCTGATGGGCAGTACGCAGAAAATGGGCGCAGGGACAAATGTGCAGAATAAGATCATTGCTTCCCACGACCTTGACTGCCCGTGGCGACCTGCCGATCTGGAGCAGCGAGCCGGAAGAACGGTGCGGCAGGGCAATGAAAATCCGAAGGTCGGTCTGTACCGATATGTTACGGAAGGCACTTTTGACGCATACTGCTGGCAGCTCGTAGAGGGCAAGCAGAAGTTCGCAAGTCAGATTATGACGAGCAAATCGCCCGTGCGTTCCTGTGAAGATGTGGACGCTACTGCTCTTTCCTATGCCGAGATCAAAATGCTTGCGGCGGATAATCCGCACATCAAGGAGAAAATGGACTTGGATATTCAGGTGCAGAAGCTGCGCCTTTTGAAGTCCAATTATCTCTCCGAAAAATATGAGCTGGAGGATAAGATCATCAAATATTATCCGACAACAATCGCCCGGATAAAAGAGACGATTGCGGGACTGGAAAAGGATAGATCGATTGCAAAAGAACACCCGAAGCCTCTTGAGGATACCTTTGTGGGAATTGAGGTTAAGGGTGTTTCTTATTCCGAAAAAGCGGAAGGTGGACAGAAAATCATTGACGCCTGCAAGGAAATGACCTCGCCCGATCCCGTCCCTCTCGGCAAGTACAGAGGCTTTGATTTGGAGCTTTCCTTTGATACCTTTGAAAAAGCCTATCAGGTAAAAATCAAGGGCAGCCTTTCCCGTTCCGTCTCTTTAGGCACGGACGCTGTCGGCAACATTACCCGAATCGACAATGCCATTGAGAAAATTCCTGAACGGTTGGAGGCAAAAAGCAGGGAGCTTTCAACTCTCGAACAGCAATTTGCTACTGCGAAAGCAGAGGTTGAGAAACCGTTTGATAAGGAAGAAGAACTGACCGAAAAAACAAATCGGCTCAATGTCCTTAATGGTCTGCTTAATGTGGATAAGCGAGAAAATGAGTTGGTGGACGGTGCGCCGGACGAGGGCGACAGCGTACCCACTCCAAAGGAAAGAGCCTACGAGCGCATTCTTTGCGGTATGGGAGAAATCTCATACCGCCTTTACATAGTAAGTTCTCTGAACTGCTGTGTCAGTAAAAATAGAACTGTGGTTTCCTGTGCGGGCAATGATTTGTCTTTATAATATGAGACATCATACAAAGAAAAGAGGTAAAACCCGATGGAAGAAATCTGTTCTATCAAACTGTTTGAAAGCGATCTTGAAAGTATGCTGTCTCAGGTAATCGCTAAAGCCCGTTCCCGTGATGAAAAATTTGAAGGCTGCAAAGGAAAAGGCAGTAGAGCTTAAACATCAAAACGAGAAACTCAATGCTGTTTTGGATTTGGAAAAGCCATCTGCTCTTACCGAAGAAGAATGCAAACTTTTAATTCAGTATCTGCTTGCAGAAAACAATGTTGTATTGGAAGAATACCGCATTTGTTATATGCGGGGGCTGATGGACGGAATGGAAATCAAAAAAATTGTAGAGTGAAAGGTTACATAGCCGTTTGGTTTTACAAAAATCAGGCGGCTATATCTATCACGGCAAGATGGAAAAAGACAGAGTAAAGTGATATAATAAAGTGTCTCTTTGAGAGTCAATGTCAAGAAAACGGAGGTTATTTGCCTATGAAAAATTGAGAGGAATTTCCTCTATTACTCCTGATTTGTTTGACCTTTATTATGACATAATTAAAAAGAGATTTTAGATTGCACAGGGCTTTAGCAACAGCGAGTTGCTTGTTTGGTAGATTTATCTGCCTTATAATTTGTTACAAGGAGGTGATTTGTAGTGGAGACAAAAGATGTCATACTTGAACTCCGGACAAAAAAAGGACTGTCGCAAGATGAACTTGCAGAAAAAGTTTATGTTACAAGACAAGCAGTATCTCGTTGGGAAAATGGAGAAACAATCCCCAATACAGAAACGCTAAAATTACTTTCAGGTTTTTTTGATGTTTCCATCAATACACTTTTAGGCTCTCCGAGACAACTCATTTGTCAATGCTGTGGTATGCCGCTTGATGATTCCACGATCAGTAAAGAACCGGATGGTACTTTCAATGAAGAATACTGTAAATGGTGTTATACAGACGGAAAATTCACATATGACAATATTGATGATTTAATTGCTTTTTGTGTTGAGCATATGTCAAATGAGAATTGGTCTGCTGAACAGGTGCGGGGATATATGGCGGATATGCTGCCTAAATTAAATCACTGGAAAACTCAAGAGAAAATCAAATAATCATCAATTTTATACTTAGATAACTTTTACATAGCCGCTTGGTTTTTATGAAAAATCAAGCGGCTATATTTTTGCTTAAGGAGGTGTTCGCTATGGGCGAAACAGACTATAACGCTCTGCTCTACGACAAGATGAAAGATGAGCAGGACAAGTACAGGGACTGGCTGCTTTCACAGCCGCCGGAGGAAATTTTGAATCATACCTATGAGTACACGATGAGAGAGGACATTGTGGTGTGTATGGAGGAACTGGAGCTTTCTCCGAAACAGGCGAAGGCTTTGCTCCGCTCCCCCTGCCCGCTTGCTGATGTCTACAAGGAGTTTATGGACAGGGAAGTGGAGCATATGGATACCATTCGGGATTCCATTGAAACGAGGGCAAACGATGTACTCAAACGGGACAAAAACAGAGAAAGCAGGTAAGAAAAATGGTACACAAATTAAAAACAATCCGTGGGGATATGCTGGTACTTCAATGCCAGCTTGAAAGAGAATTGATCCGCTATGTGCGGAGGTATCTTTGCCAGCCGCAGGTCACAATCATCACAAACGATAAGCAGTTTGCCTTTATGTGCGAGCTGTACGATTATGTGGAGAATACGGAGCTTCCGCCGGAAATGGTAAGCGTTCTATTGACAACTAAAAATGTCTTGGAACTGTCTTGGGACGAATGGATGATGAATATTGAGGTAGACGATATGGAAGATTCCATTGAGAAAGTCGCTGAGCTTCTCAAGGAAAGGAAGATTTGATATGCCATATATTGAGCCGGAGGTGATTGAACAAGCTCGGCAGATCGACCTTTTAACCTATCTGAGAAAGTTTGAGCCGGATAATGTTGAAGAAGTCAAGGGGACGAGAAATGTATATCGCACTGTTGACCACGACAGCCTGAAAATGTCCAATGGCAAATGGTTTTGGTGGTCGCAAGGTTTCGGCGGTTATAATGCGCTTGACTATCTGATAAAAGTCAGGAACTATTCTTTTATGGACGCAGTAGAAATCCTTACGGGAAAAGAACTGG
>ENA-OQHL01000410-OQHL01000410.1-human-gut-metagenome-genome-assembly--contig:-NODE-410-length-30972-cov-20.080791_pt1 | contig 30972 bp, 41 predicted proteins | sample MGYA00242565_ERZ504723 | MGnify/ENA primary metagenome ERZ504723 (study PRJEB26092, sample SAMD00036211) | human gut metagenome | host: Homo sapiens | study: EMG produced TPA metagenomics assembly of... | reverse complement strand
ATTACAGCAATGACGCGTTGTTTGAGACATTAAAAGGATATGTAACAGAAAAAGGAGTAAAGATTGGATTTGTAATGTGGCCGATCCGAACAGCGGTATCCGGAAAACAGAACACACCGGGCGGTGCAACAGAACTAATGGAGGTTCTCGGAAAGGAAGAGTCCTTAAGGAGAATTCGTATCGGTATTGCATTGCTTCAGACAACGGTTAAAAATCCCGTAGCAACCATCGATGGACAGCAAGAATGTTTGGGACAATTGATGGATCAGATTGAAGATTTTCTGGATAAAGAGACAGGGGATACAACCGTACATTTGGACAAAGAAAAGTATCAGTCCTTATCGAACGCTCTTCGAGAAACCCTAGAAAATTGGGGATGTTTCCCAAACGTATCCGGATAACACATCATACACAAAGAATCAACAGGATTATAAAGAAGAACAGATAGGAGTCGTACGATATGAAACCAACAATCAATGCAAAAACAATGATGCAGCTAATGGAAGAAATTCTTCAAATCTTACACAAACAAAATGCCGATGAAATGGTCAATTTTTATGTGAATGGCAAACATTTCAGTACCGACAAAGGTGAAGGTTTTATAGAGCATCAGTTTTTGGACAAACAGACCAACACAACTATGTGTTATTATGAAGATAGACATCCATGTGATGTGACAAAACAAATTGAATATAACAATCCAGAAACCATTACCATGACCTTTGAAGGTCCAATGTACCATGATGTAAATTATGGTTCCGGAAAAATCCTTGAACAAATCGATAAAAAAGCGAAAAAGTATGGATTATATTCCGAATTAGGATATGCATGGTCGTTGGCATTATATGAAGAATAAACAAAGGGGGTTTAATAAATAAGATGGAAAACAATCGTATCAATTCTTTTTCTGGGTCACATGCCTTTTTGTCAAATTTTGAATCGGCTCCAATTTTCTATGATGGTTTATCTTATCCAACCGTAGAACATGCGTATCAGGCGGCAAAAACATGGAACATGACAGAGTGAAAAGAAAAGTTCACAGGAGAATGTACACCCAAACAGGCAAAACGACGAGGACGACAGGTAATACTTCGTTCCGATTGGGAGGATGTAAAAGTACCAATCATGTACGAATTGTTGCTATTAAAATTTACCACATATCCAGAATTGGCACAAAAATTATTACAGACATATCCTGCTGTTTTGATCGAAGGCAATTACTGGAAAGATACCTTTTGGGGTGTTTGTGATGGGGTTGGTGCCAATATGCTTGGCAAACTTCTGATGAAAGTCCGTGATATCTTACGTACTTTGGTCACAACAATCGACACCGAGACCATCGTAGAAAATGTCAAATGACAGGGGGAAGAAATGGTTTGATAAGGGGATGAATACAAAATTTATCGTGCAGATCGTAAAAGAAGTGACAGATTGACATCGTATGTTCAATCATAAAGGAGGAATTAACCAATGTCAACAATAACAGACAGTACGAAAAATATTTTCGGATATGTAACTTTTTATTTAAAATATACATCCAACGATAGTGTATATTATGCAAAGTTTTGCAGTGATTTTAAACCGCCCATATCGGAGGCATTATTTCTATCGGTTTTGGAAAGGGTAAAAACCATTTATGAACAACAGTATGGTCAAACATTAACTGGGTGCTTTTGTAGTAAAGAAGAATATGAGGACCATGACGATAACCGAGCAGAAACCGCAGTTACATGGGAAAGCGATGAACAGGGGAATGTCACAACAACTGTGAAAAATCCGCAAATGTTAGAACGAACGGCGGACTGGATCTATGAGATTCATATTGGTCTGTCTTCTAAACATAAGGTCCTACATTCAGTTACGACAGAAGAAGATGCCGTCTCACAGTTTTTGCAGATGTTGCAAACACCAAATGCGGCAGAACCACAAAAAGCATCTCTGATACGAAAACGATATCGAAATGGGATTTGTGAAAAAGAAGAATATCGGTACAAAGAGAACGGGCAATGGTTTCCATTGAAATAAATAACAGGAGCTTGCCGGATGGAATAACATCCTTACAGAGGAACGTGTAAAGGATCTATCCGGCAGTTTCAATAAAAAGGAGAATACACATGTCGATGACCATCCACTGGAATTGCCAGAAATTTGTCCACGTTTTGAATTTTGTGAAAGTGAACCATGTGCAGAAATACCCATGTATCGAAAGATTCCATTAGATGAATCGGAATCTGTGTATGCGGACTATGAATGGTTTGACAAGGGGATGAATACAAAATTTATCGTGCAGACCATAAAAGCAGAGGCGAATTGACATCGTATGTTCAATCATAAAGGAGAAAGGAAACAAGTATGAGTAGAAAATTGCGTGAAATTCCGAATATCCCAAATTACGATTGGATTCGACAGCAGATGCAGGAAGATTTAAACTATCGGTTACAGGACAGGCAAAGGCGAACGAGCCTTGGCCGTCCTTTATATGAACGTATCAATGTACAGGTAATTCTTACACAGGAATGTCCAAATCATTGCCCTTTTTGTATTGAACGTCAGAACCCAATGACCGGGCAAAATGATTTTGTTGCTCAGATAACGGCATTAGAACAGGTATTAGCCGAACATCCAAATGCTCGTTTGAGCATTACCAGAGGCGAACCGGGCTTATATCCAAAACAGGTCAGAGCATTGGCAGACTGCTATCGAAACCATAGCAATCATACCTTTTTAAACATTAACACAACCGGATATGACGCCTTGTTGGATTTGTAATTCTTTTTATAGTAGTTTTAGTTCTTGTTATGAGAAGATTACTTAAAGATAAGTAGGGGTAAAAGATATGGAAAAGGATTTGCAAAATCGGGTAATGAAAAGTGTATGTAAAAATGCAAGAAATATACATATAGTTTCTGTTCCAGATTTATTTCTAAATATGAGACTTAAAGATGCATATTGCAAGCATGTATTATCATTGACTTCAATTGCTAAAGCATTGCGTAGGGAGTCCTTCCGAACGGGGTATGAGTATTGTCAGTGGGGGAGTCATGAGGGTGATGAGGGTAAGTTAGATTTATATTATCATGCGAGAAAAATTGTAAAAATGGAAGAAGATGGTTATGAACATGCTGTAAGAATTGTGATATGTAAATATCCATTTTCGGATATATTAACAATATGGGTTGATAATCTCCATTCGGCTATATTGCAGATTAGAAAAAAAGGATTAGACGTAATGTTAAAAGAAATTCCTTTTTATATTGTAGATATTTCTGATTATGATAATCCTATCATAATGTCTCATAATGGTTCGTTTATTGATACGGACGATAATAGAGAAGGTGTACTGTATTGTGCATATAAGAGGTATGAAAGGTCTAATAATGGAAAACTCATATCTTTAAATTACAGGGTTAAAGATTTTATTTGTGATAATTATGAATTATATACGTTTTGCAATAAAACTTTAAAAAGCCGTAAAGGGTAATTTAGATTAGATATCCGGCAGTTTCAATAAAAAGGAGAACACACATGTCGAATATGATCACACAACAGGTAACAAAATTCATAGAAGAAAATCAAAAGTTTTATCCAAAAGCAGATCCCAATCTGTTACGTTTTATCGCAGAAATCATTACACATAATGGATGTGCAAACGAGAAAACAGAAGACATTCATTCGTTATTTGCTGCTGGCTATTGTTATTATTTTGCATTGATGCTGCAAGATGCCTTTCCGGGTGGAACGATTTGTTGGGCCGCACCATTTGGTCATATTGTATATCAGTATGAAAACATAAATTATGATGTGGATGGTGTATATTCGGGAGAAGCAACCAGCTTTATTCCCATTTCTCGATTGGGTTCTGCCATTGATGATTTTCGTCATATTCCCGGAAAAACGTATAACGCCACAGAACAAGAATTGGCGCAGATACAATTGGATTGGGAAAGCGAGAAGGAGTGAGAATGATGACGAAACAGAATACATTCAAAAAGATACGCATATTTGGATTTTTAGCACTTAGTATTTGTTGTGCCTTTTTATTATTAAAAATCCATGTGGAAAATTCCAAAATTCCATATCATGAGGAAACAATTCCTGTTCGAAAATCGGATAATCTGGAGGAACCCTATTCCTTAGATAGCATCATATATCAAGAGTATCATCATTGTGTGTTTACCGATCTTTATGATACAATCACAAAACCATTTGAACGTTAATGAATACAGAAACTGAAAAAAATAAGTGGCAGATTATCCAAAATCGGATTTCTACCACTTATTTGACGAATATCAGATGAATTCGATTGTTGAATCTTATTTCATCTTTGACATTTGTGCTTCAATCATTCGTTTGACCATTTCACCGCCAACACGACCGTTTTCACGAGAGGTGTTTTCGGCACCATTTTTCAGGTCAACATGAAGTTCAGAGGCAATTTCCTCTTTGAATTTTGTAAGCGCATTGTTTTGCTGTTTCATCATAAAACCTCACTTTCTATCATAAACAAAATTGGATTCAGGTATCACATCTATAAAGGATAGAAACTATCTTTTGTAGATTGATGTTAGTATATGGAGAATCTTGAATGTTATACGAAAGGAACATAAAAAATGAAAATTTCTTATTCTACGGACACAAACCATATTCCGATATCCGAATTTAATAGGAAACAATCGGAAGTAGAGAAGCTCTCAATTTCTTGTATTTTAAAAGTGATTGAGAGTTTCTGGAAAACCGCAATCCTTTGGATGAGGGGCGGTTTTCCCGAAGCTCTCAATTTCTTGCATTTTAAAAGATATTGAGAGTTGCAAAAAAGTAACCGCAATCCTTTGGATGAGGGGCGGTTATCCAGAAACTCTCAATTTCTTGCCTTTTAAAAATATTGAGAGTTGCAAAAAAGTAACCGCAATCCTTTGGATGAGGGGCGGTTATCCAGAAACTCTCAATTGCATTTTAAAAATATTGAGAGTTGCAAAAAAGTAACCGCAATCCTTTGGATGAGGGGCGGTTACTTTTTTTGATTGATTTCTCGCAGAGGAAGTCATCGAATATAAATCATCACAAAAAATTCATAATTTTGTTGACAATCTATATCACATCTGATATAGTTTAGTCATAGAGAATACCAATGTCCCGAACCATTGGTTGTACTGGACAGGCAATCCTGTATGTAAAACATTCGTCAAAAGAAACATTCAAACAATCATTATTAGAAGTATGGAGGACAAACCTATGAACAGTATTGGAAACATTTTAACAAATTTTGAATGGGCATATAAAGGACCAATTTCCATCATCCGTGGAACTGGTTATCAGGGAAAAGGCGTATCCAGAACGCTGTTTCTGAATACCCCAAAACTGGAAGACATTCCGGAACAGTTATTTGCCGTAAAAGTCAGTCAGTCCACAAATCCGGCAAAGGCAGGAAAAGTGGTATTTCGGTTCTTCTCATTCCGTTTCGATCCAAATCAGAAATTTGAAAACATGGCTCCAACCGGAATTGATATGAACACACCGCTGTCTGAGATCAAAGCAATGATCATCACGAAACTGGGAAATATTCCGCAGGCAGAAGCATCCATCAATGTGAATCTGAAAGGACGTTTTACAAATGTAGAGTGTTCTGACGGTCTGTTTGCAATATATGATGAGACAAAACCAGAATTCCTGTCGGATGATCCAACAAAATCTGGAGATGCACCATATTACATTAAGAGCGATGCTGTTATTCAGGTAAAACTCAAAGGTGCCGTATCGCAGGGAAATGAATATCTGCAGTCTACACTGTCAACAACAGCGACAGCCGCAGAAACATTCCAGAGCAGACAGGTCGGCAGTGTATGGGATCCAAGTGGAAACGCATCTGTCACTGCACCGGAAGTACCACAGGCAGGACAGCCAGTCTGGTAAACATGAAATGACGCAAAGACAGTTCGGGACTTTGTGATGTAAATGATAAGCACACAATCGTCTGATTGTGTGCTTTCGTCGTCTGATAGAAGAAACAAAACCTTAACCAAAAATAAACAAGATTCGGATTGCCATAATCACATGCGATTCTGTCAGACGACGAAAGCACACAGTAACTAGCATATAGAAAGGATATCACCACATGTTTGAACAATCTGCCTTGCACGGCATTTTATATCGTTCAGAGAAACAGGAACGAAGCATTGCGAGTCAGACAGTTTCTCTTTCCGATATGATCTTTGGCCCCATGCGAAGTATTTATATCTATCCACATTCTGACCAAGAATTTTTGGTCTATCATTTACAGGGACAGACATGGTATCATTATCAAAGTCTGCAAATTGGACAACGTCCACAGTTGCAAAAAACTTATACCAAGGAACAACTTCCAGCGGAATTTCAAGCATGGATTCACCAAGAAAATCAGTTTTTTTATTACTATGGACAGGCCCAGTGGAAAGACGCACGGACAGGTGACTGCATTTCTGATGCGTATTATGTGCAAAATATACCAACCGTTACCTGTGACAATATTCCAGACATTCAAACAATGGAATTGCCACTGACCTTACAAAAACTGGATTATGGACAAACCTTTACCTATCCAGAGGAATTAAATCAATTATTGGGAAATCTTTCGGCCTCTTATACCGACCGTTACAAACGACCGATTCAACGCAAATTTGGACGAACGTATCCGATTGCGATGGAAAAGGTTACGACAACATGGAAAGACCTGCCGGTTAGTACCTATCCGAAAGTCGTCAATTTAAGCAATACGTTTTTCGCGGTGTTAGACTTAGAGCCAGACCATACCCAAGAAGATTTGGAAGAATTTCAGAAAATGCCCGGTTTTTATGAGGAAGAAACACCCAAAGGCGGAAAGCATAAATTGATTGCCATCAACAGTAAGGTATTCAAATTTCGATTTTCCAAAGGACTGGAACTCATCAATGAATCCATGGTTACCTTTTATGGAATTCACGGAACATGGATTACCAGCAAGCCCTTTGTTGCCGATTTAGAATCCTATCAACCGGTTGGACATACAACACGGCAGGTGACTACATTATTAGAACGACCGGATGTATCGGATATTGTACAAGCCTTACAGAAAAAAGCGGCCGAAAATATATCTATGTTAGACCTTAAAATTTCTGAGATTTATCGTACGGATCTGGACAATTCACATGCCGATTTTGTCGCTTTGGTCACGATTTATCATTCGGATGTGAAACCTTATGAATTGGAATTTGACAAAACACAGCTCCCATGGATTGTGGAAGCCTATGCGAAGCCATTGATTCCACATCGGGAAAAACATGAAACCATGCGAAATGGACTGCCCTATCTCGTATATTTAGCGAGTATCATCATACAGGAAAGGAAATGTTAAACTTATGGGAAAAGCACATATGCATCTATTACAGACTCGAACTCTTGGGGTCCATGACTTGGTATTCGCATTGCGGCCAAAAAAAACCTCCTATTCATCGTTGGAATTATTACAAAAAAATGGGCTGGTTACCTTTTTAAAACCAGAATGGGAGCGGGCATTTGTGGAGGCGCTTGTGGATACCCATCCCGTTTATGAAAAAAATTTTGAACATGCTTTGGTTCATCCGCCAAAACAAATCACGCCTTCGGAAATTTTACAGGAATTGCATCAGCGATCACCCATGATTCCCACCTTATATTTGGTGTACATACAAGATAACCAACTGGTTCGAATTGAACAGATTCGAGATTATTATGAATTGTTATCCTTAGTTTCCGATGCAAAAGACGACGGTTTGATACAGGAGGAATCAGTATGCTGACAAAGGAAAAAGCCAAAAAACTGCTGAGTCTTGGTACACACAATCAGTTGACAAAGCTGCTCTACACATTAGATCATGTAACATCCAATCGGGAGATTGCCAAAGCGCATGCAAAATTACAGGATTCTTTATGTAAAATTTTTCGATATTGCGATATTTTTGAGTTTCATACGGATCATTTGATTGAACTGGCTGAAATTTTAGTCGGATTGTATCCGGAACGAGACAATTTAGAGGACTACACCAAGCATATTTTAGCTTATGTGATAAAGAAAATCCATAAACATCAGATGCTGGAACAAAAATATCGAAAACAATTGCAACAAAAAGCACGATACAAAGAGAACGATCCCGATGGATATTTAGATCTCAAATATAAAACATGGACTTATACGGACGGCTATTATCATCAGCAGGTACAGATGTATCGACTGTTAAATCGTTCCTTATCCGATTTATTATTGTTTGAAGCACAGAAAGGACGGAAACATACATGTCAAAAAAAATCATCGGATTGAGATTGCTGCTGTTAGTTTCTGTATCCTTCCTTCTGGTTTTTGGATATCGGGGAATTCGACGGTATCAGACACAGACAATTCCGCTTATTGTGCAGACAAAAGAACAGGAACAGGTTCTTACGGATACTCTGTTATTACGATATCCAAAAGCAGTGAAACCAAATACCACCTATGAAATGACCATTACGTATTCCATTCATAAGGGGAAACAGTTACTTTGCGGACGACATACAAAGGCATCATCCCATGCAGTCGCAGCACAATATGGATGTTCGGTAATGAAAACAACAAAGACAATCGTCACGACAAAAAAATCCAGACTGGCGATTCAATTCACGATGTCGATTGATCCACATACAATCACCAAATCCGATGGAACGGTATTTGATTACACGAAAGAAACCTTATGCCCTCAAATCACACTCACAGAAAGGAAGCCATAGCCATGACCACACAGGAACAGAAGCTTACACGAATGAAAACACTCGTTTCACAATTGAATGCGGCGTCAAAAGCCTATTATGGAACAGACACGGAACAGATGTCCAACTTTACATTTGATCAGTTATATGATGAATTGACCAAATTGGAACAGGAATTAGGCGTGATATTTGCCAATTCCCCAACACAGAAGGTAGGCTACGAAGTTGTATCCAGTCTGCCAAAAGAGACCCATGCCATTCCAGCCTTATCACTGGATAAAACAAAAGTGGTTACAGACCTGCAGAACTTTTTAGGGAAACAGGAAGGTGTCTTATCATGGAAATTGGATGGTTTGACTGTTGTATTAACCTATGAAAATGGTCATTTAGTAAAAGCCTTAACACGCGGGAATGGAACGGTTGGAGAAGTCATCACACCCAATGCCAAATGTTTTGAACAAGTACCATTGACAATCGCCTATCGGGGACTACTGACCGTACGAGGAGAAGCCTTAATCACCTATGCTGATTTTCAAACGATTAACGCCTCGCTGCCGAAAGAGGAAGAACCCTATAAAAATCCAAGAAATCTTTGTTCCGGTTCTGTCCGACAGTTAGACAGTCGAAAAACGAAAGACCGGCATGTAAAATTTTTCGCATTTGCAATGCAGGCACCCGGAGCACCCTTACGCACAAGAGAGGAACAATTGCAATTTTTGGAATATATCGGTTTCACTGCCGTAGAACGAACGCTCGTATCTGCGTCTAACTTGGAAGCAACCATCCAGCAGTGGGAGGCTAAAATAGAACAAAATCCATTTCCATCCGACGGTTTGGTCTTACAGTATAACGATGTTGCCTATGGAGAATCTTTGGGTATAACATCCAAATATCCAAAAGATTCGATTGCCTTTAAATGGGCGGATGAAGTAAAAGAGACGGTTCTTCGAGAGATTCATTGGAGTCCATCCCGCACCGGTTTATTGACACCTGTTGCAGTCTTTGATCCGGTGGAACTGGAAGGAACTACGGTTCGCAGAGCCAGCATCCATAATTTAGGAATTTTGGAACAGTTGTCATTGGTTCCGGGGGATACCATTTCTGTGTATAAAGCAAATATGATCATTCCGCAGATTGCAGAAAACAAAACAAGAAACGGTACGCCGGAGATTCCAACCCATTGTCCGATTTGTGGTGGCCCATTGCATATGGAACAAACAGCGGATGCAAAACGGCTGTGGTGTTCCAATCCAGAATGTTCTGTCAAACAGCTTCAATCCTTTGTTCATTTTACCAGTCGGGATGCACTTAATATTGAAGGAATTTCCAAAGAAACACTTCGTTGCTTCTTAGAGGAAGGCTTTTTGACATCCCTTGCCGATCTCTTTCGACTCTCTCGGTATCGTTCCGAAATTATCGAATTAGAAGGCTTTGGGGAAAAGTCCTATCAGAGGTTATGGGAGTCCATTGAACAGGCACGACATACCAATTTGCAGCGATTACTTTACAGTTTGGGAATGGATCTGGTCGGTCGTACGGCAACCAAACGGATTTGTCAGCATTTTGGTTATGATGTTTCCAAAACAGTCAATGCGACGATGGATCAGTTGTTGGCAATTCCGGATATTGGACAGTCCATCGCAAAATCCTTTGTCACATGGTTTAAAAATCCCGTGCATCAGGAACTATTTGAGGATTTACTCCAACAGGTTACATTGGAAGTACCAACGATGCCAGCCAATGCATCGTTGACCGGACAGACCTTTGTGATTACCGGCAGTTTGCAGTATTTTACGAATCGAGAGGAATTAAAACAGCGGATTGAAGCCTTGGGCGGAAAAGTAACAGGTTCGGTATCAAAGAATACCACCTATCTGATTAACAACAATTTTCAGTCCACATCTGGAAAGAATAAGAAAGCCAAAGACTTAAACATTCCAATCATTACCGAAGAAACATTTTTATCCATGATTCAATAAGAGGGAGGGGTACAAAGACCTACGTCTTTGTACCCATTTCGGGGGTCATGACCCCCGTACCCCCATTTATATTATGAAAAAATAACACGCTAGAAAGGAACGGAACTGACATGCAGAGAAAAGGACGCACCATAAAACAAGGACAGTCACACAAAAAGAATTCTACCAAATCGGTGATCTTACATCCGACTCAGAATGAAATGGTACTGGATGTGGCACAACAGACATTACGACTTTCTTGCGACGGTGCGATCTGCGATGACACCGGACAGATTACATTGCCCTTGGAATCTGCATTGGATTTGATTCAATCCATTCAGTTGGATTTGGATTGTTATCAAACGATACGAAACGAATTACAGACAGGACGCAATCAATCCATCTATCAAGATAGAGCCAAAGTTTCTCGGATTTTTGAATTGTTCAAGCAAGTCGTAATCACGGAACAAAAACGAAATCCGCATCGAAACATTATACTGTCAGCATTGTTTCGAAAAACGATGAACATTTGGCTGCAGATCAATCGAAACGAAAGGGGGCATTCCATATGGCCGTAATCACTGTCGGATATTTGGAAGTGGAACAACGAAAGCCACAGGCAAACGGAGAAGAGTTTTGGGTTCGAGGAACAGTACATTTGCACCCATCCTGTCGATCCTTATTACGAAGCATTGACCAACGAAAATTACCGTTTACGGTAATCACAGGAAAGCCAATTCCGAAGAAGTCGGTCATTTTGCTTGGTGATTTTTCCGAATATCAATTCCCAGATTCGGGACGAGTTTGGAAAACATTCGAAATAGAAAAATGGTTGGAACCGGAATCTTCAGCAATTTCCAATTTATCCTGTTCCTTTTCCGAAGCCATTGAAAAAATTGCAAGAAACGACAAAGCATTTTTAAAAGAACTGGGTTCTATGGAATTGCGGATGAAAAAGAAATTGACCAAATTGTTGGGAACCCGCAATAAATTTGCGGATTATTTGTTGGAACAGTTTGAATTGGATGCGTATCAGGAATTGGTGGAAAACCCATGGAAAATGATTCACATCATTCCCTATTTCACCATTGCTCATGCAGATGCGGTTGCCAAAAAAGTAGGGTTATCCTTAGAGGACCCAAAACGATTCCGAGAACTGTTTCGACATTTATTAGACCAGTCCTTAGAAAGCCAACGAAATACCTATTTGACCGAGAATGAATTTTTAGCCTTATATTGGATGCACTTTTCCGATACCATGTCCTTTGAGGATTATAAACAATTGGCTGCCACCGAAGGTTCGCCCATTGTAAAAACGGAACTGGGCTATCATCCGCTACATTTTTATAAGGCAGAAGAAGCCAGTTTTGAAGTCATTACCCAATCATTAGCAACACGTATTCCACAAGTGGAAGGAGAAGCCCAAATCACAGAGCAGGTGATTTTAGACAGCGCAATTCCCTTAACAGACCAGCAGAAACATGCCATTCGACAGGCATTTCATTCACCCCTACACATTTTAACCGGCGGACCGGGAACCGGAAAGACGACGACCTTAAATAGTATCTTAGCAAAATTGATGATACTTACCGGCAGTAGTCCGGAGCAAGAACAGTCCCCATTTCTATTGATTGCACCTACCGGAAAAGCCGCCTATCGTATGTGGGAGCAAACGGGTATTATGGCCCATACGGCGCATTCCGCATTTGGCATTGTACCGGGGTATGGATGTATCAGTGTACGAAAGACTGCAAAACGATTGTCTCATGTACAATATCTAATCATTGATGAGAGTAGTATGCTGGATACCCAGCTATTTGGAGATATTTGTCGTGTGCTGCAGACAATGGATCATTTACCGTTTCTATTGCTGGTAGGCGATGCAGACCAGTTAGCTCCAGTACAGCATGGACAGGTCTTTTTAGACATCTTGCACTATTTGCAGGAACATGCTCCCGAACAAGTAACCGCTTTAACCGAAGTGAAACGGCAGGCCAACGGAAGTCACATTCCAGAATTGGCCGCATTTTTACGAAAAGGAACATTCCCACCGCTTGCGTGGTTTCAAGATAAATCAGATATTTTCTTTGTGCCAAACACATTACCGGACTTTCCAAAGACGCTGGTATCCAATGTGTTACTGCCAAAGAAATCCGAATTGGATACCATTCAAATTGTAACCCCATATCGTAATGGAACAACGGCAGACACCATTACGGCCATCAACCAACAGGTAGAACCTATTTACAATCAGACACCACAATATGAGGAAGATCCGTTATTAGGCATTATCACAAAAGCCCCTGTGGCAACCTACCCCGGAAAACAATTTCGAGTGGGAGACAAAGTCATCAACCGAAGTAACCGTAGTGCACAAGTGGTCAATGGTTCCATTGGAATCATCACCCGAATTCAACAGCCGACATCCGATGATTCGGATCAGTCCTTACTGGTCAACTTCAATGGAGTCGAGGAATTCTATGCCTATGAAGAATTTCGAGAATTGGAACTGGCATATGCCATCACCATTCATGCATCTCAAGGTTCGGAATATCCCAACGTGATACTGCCCATCTTACGTGGACAGGCCAATCCGGATTTTCTGAATCGAAATCTCTTATATGTGGGTGTCACACGAGCATCTAAAAAGTTAGTGTTAATGGGTAGTCATCAGGTCTTTTGCCAGATTGCGGCAACTCCGATGAAACTACGAAAAACAGCATTAGCGTATTGGCTGCAGAAAGGAAACATGGAATGAAAACGACAAAAACAAAGAGAGGAACCTTTGTCATCGGTAGTTTATTTGGTCTGTTTTTCCTCAGTATCCTTGTTTTGTGTTTGTTTATAAATGAACAACGGATAAAACCGGTCTCCAAGGATGTTTTTTATCAGGAGGCCGAAGTTATACAAGAGGAAGCAACCATTGGAACAAACATTTCCTTACACCAAGAAATTCATGGTACGAAAGGCATTACGTATCGTTATAAATTAAAAACCGATTGTCCGTATTGGAAATATGAAGATCGGTATCTCACAAACGACCCGTTGGATTGGGTCAACAAAACAGCAGCAGTCGAAACAAACGCAACCGCCATCACCATCTCCTATCAGGGAACCACCTATGCACAGGGACAGTTTTTTGAAGTTCCCTTATTACAGTTGACCATGGAGGATAAAAGGAAGGCGGAGTATATCGAAGAATTACAAGCCGAAGCCTATACGGCTTATACCACAGCACAGGTCGAATCTGGTATGGGATTCACACCGGAAAACTGCATTTTAGTTATTACCATACTCTTAGTTTGTTTTGCCGCCATCAGTTTGTTACGGGTCAGTAAATGTCCCCATTGTCAAACAACCACGGACAGTGACAAAACAGACGAGATACCATTTGATACAATACAGACAGAAGTACCTCAAGCAGAACAACACAACGACAAACCGAATTAGGAGGTATCTTTTTTATGAAACCATTACTATACCAGTGTCATCGAACATCCAAACGAACTGGAATTACGTATTATAAATTTCAGAATGACCAGTATCAGCTCCTTGTTTGGGTGGATGGACAAACCATCCTATATCCGGTACATTTAAAAGCAAGAGCAGCGACATGCTTGCTGTTGCCGGATATTGCCATTACGGAAGAACTTGATGGGGTATTCACGTTTCCATTGAGTATTCATACGAAGCAATCGGAACAGATAGCAGCTTATCTGCATCAGATACCGGATTTAATGGAACGTGTCAAAACAGCGATCACACAGGTAGAGCAAATGCAGAGAAAGAGTTAATTGTTAAGTGATCAACGATATCAGCATATATGTGTGAACGTAGGCAGAAGTGAACATATTCGATCTTTTGTCTACGGCTTAACAATCGATGTTACGACTAAGTGACTGCTACAACGATTTTATCAGGAGGAATGAAATGACGGTATTTGAAAATCTTGGAGAAGAAAAGCAAAGGACTTATATGTGGAATTTATTGCAAAGGGTATGAGCGAAGATGACGCTTTCACAGAACTTTATTCGATTGAATGTAATCTGGATAAAGAAGATGAAAGTGAGGACATGATCAATAGATGATTTAGAAGTATGACAAACGTTATTGCTTAGACAAGATGTGATAACCACATTTGTCGCTATCGAATCATAGGTAAATATAGTTTAGAAAGGGGATCGATTACATGTATCGAGAACGAATTGGAAAGTTAATGGAAGTCTGCAAAGCAGATGAAAACGATTTGGATTTTATTGAATCCCGTGTCAACAAACTGGTTGATTATGTTTCCTATGTCAGTTTCATGGAAACCCGTATCCAGCGATTATCCATTGAAGGTATCAACGGGGAAGAATGGAGAGAGAACGTACAGGCATTAGACGAAAATCGACGCAGTAAACATGAAGTTGCAATGGCTGCTGTTACACAGTTAAACCGATTATCCATTGCCGAAGGCTTAGAATCCTTCTATGATGGACCTGTTGATCACGAACATCGAAACGAAGTAGGTGACTTGTGTCAGGCGGTTTGTTCTGAGTATTTTGAAGGCCGTCATTTACAGCCACTCAAAATGACAGATTTAACACAGAAATCCGAATCCGACATCCTTCTAACCGATGCGGATTTAAACGGATTGGAACACAACAATACCTTAGAAGTATAAACGTTGTTTCGTTACGAATCGATCGGCTTTGCTTGGTTTGTAACGATAACGATCGTCTTTACATTGTTGGAAAAAAACATCTACAAGTAATAAAAATGAAAGAGAAAGGCGAAAACATTCCAGTAATTGTCGCTGATAGATTCTTTCCAAGTTCTAAATTGTGCAGTTGTTGCGGAAATATCAAGAAAGATTTGAAATTATCTGACCGTATTTACAAATGTGAATGCGGTAATGTAATTGATAGAGATTATCAAGCAGCTTTAAATCTGAAAAGATTTGGCGAATTAGCTTTAGAAAAATCTGTAGCATAACATTTTCAAGTTAATACAGATATGTACTGATACGTTAGTCAGGAATTTACGCCTATGGAGTGTACAAGAACTTGTAAGTAGTGTCTGAATTTATTCAGTATGAAAGCATACACATTGAAGTAGGAATGAAACATAAAAGTTTATAACTTTTTATAAGTTTTCAGTAACGGTAATTAAATATGACAATCAACAGAGAAGAATTAGCCGAACTTTGTGACGCACGGGACAAATTATGCGGATTTTGTGAAAATGACGAAGATTGTGAAAAATGTCAGGTCACAAGATTGATTGATGATGCGTATGCAGATTGTCCGGATATAGAAGACTAGGGGATACTAAAAAAAGCGCCCATGTTTTTAGGACCGGTAGCTCAGTTGGTGAGAGCATCTGCCTCATAAGCAGACGGTCGTGGGTTCGAACCCCACCCGCTCCATTTACAAAAAAATAGCATACGATACGAGAAGGAGAATTCTTTATGATAGGAAAACAAACGGAAGAACGAAAATGGTTTACCTTAGAAGAACGAAAAGCAATACATAAAGCAAATTATGGGATTTGTGCCTGTTGTGGAAAGAAATTAACGGTAAAGTCAATGACCATTGAACATATCATTCCCTTATTACGCGGAGGAACCAATGATTTTGAAAATCTAACCATTCTTTGTTATGACTGCAATCAGTTAAAAGGAAATTTGCTGTATTTACCCAATGGGTTTTACAGTGCCCTTCGGAACAAACCGCGTTATACACAGATGCAGAATTATATGGCCGATTGGTTTCAGAGTATCAAAGAGGAATTTGATGTCGAACGATATCCATTGATTTCCCCGTCTTTTTATATGCAGATTGATCCCACCATGAATTCTGGATATCGAAAAGTCCCATTTCTGCGACAGATGTTATTGCGATGGGATTTTGTTGGCAATGACTTATATGCCGAAGTAGAAGCGGTTACCGGGATTCACATTCGAAGTCGACGGGAAGCCATCAATCGGGTGTTACAAACCGAACAGCATCCAGTGGCTTTATATGTATTAAAAAATCCAAAGACTGATAAATTATTATCGGTTATCTTTTTGGCATATGATAAACAGCATCATGTCTGTATTCTGGATATGGCATGGTGTGATTTGGCAAAACATTATCAGGGATCGGTTTTAAAATCCTTTATCTTATACGCCTTAGACATCTTTGAACACATTTTCAAGCAGGATATTTTAAAATATACCGTGATGACACCATATGAAGATGCGATTCAAATCATGTTCAATCCAAATGCGTCTTATTTTGGGGAATCTTACCGACATGGTCAGATACAGGATACAGAGAATTCCAATGACGTCTGGTATCACATTGTAGAAGTCATGAGACGCAATATTTTGGAAGAAGTTGCAAACACCTTACGAACCAAATCAACCTAACAACGAAAGTGGGCTGCTATGCCCGCTTTTTTTTAGAAAGGACGAATCAAAATGGAGAAAAAAGTAACACAATTATTATCTGCAGTCGAACATGTCTTAGAACGATATGACCTCACAATTCCAGATGAAAATCGAACAGGCGAAGCAGACGAAGCTCGTTTATTTGGAAACGCGTATTACGAATTAGAAACTGAATTTCACGCCATTTTGGAGACGAAGGAAACATCTAAGGAACAACCAGTTTATTATATGGTCAATAGCTTTTGTTATCTTGGCGAAGTCATGAATGATGGAACCAGTGTCGAGGAAGCTGTTACAAACTTAGACGGCGTTGTTCAGACCAGTTATGGTGTTTGTTATCTGCCAGAAGACCGTATCATGGAAAACACAGCCATCATCCAGTGGTTAAATGAGAGGTGTCTCATCAATCCAAATCCAAGACCGATTCGAGAATGGGAGGAATCATAATGAATACAACAATTCAAGCAAATACACGCTGTATTCGACAGCGGGATATTCCGGAAATCATGGACTTATTTGCATACATTCAGACATTGGACAAAAAATATGGTGTCATATCATCGGATGAGACCAATTCCTTTGGACTTATTAACCCCGATCGAATGTTGATTTCAGAATCATATGAAAGTAATCTTTATTTTTCATTGTTTGGTTATCACAGTAAATCGGATGAAATGCCGAAATATGCCTATACACGACAGTCAGCAGCAGCGGGGATTTTATATACCAATGTCACAAAACAACTTCCTCTGCAGATGGAAGATGTCGACAGACTAAAATTGATTTCCTTGCGACAGGCCGCAAAAGAAGCTGCTCAAGCAAAATTTCCAAAGAAACCGGTCTTTCGAAAACAAGAAACCGATTCCTATCCGGAATTCGATCAGCAGTTAGAAGAACAGGGATTCGCAACAGCCAAACAGGCGTTATCCATTTCGGTATCTGTTCCATCAAAAGATGGGTGTCGACATCGTTTTGCCATTACATTTGATCGATTAAAACCAAATGAGAAACCTCATTTTTCAACCACATATGACGGGTGGCAGAATCAAGAAGATATGCTTGAAACCGAATTGGCATATCAGTTTTATCGAAAATGGAATCCCTTTCATGGTATCGAATTGACAATGGATGAGTGGACAGAAATGAAACAGGATGCCGAAGAAGTGGAAGCACATTATACAAAAAAGAACTAGGGGGAAAGTACAAATGCAAAATCAGACAGTAACCAACCAGCCAAGTAACAATCAGGTAATATTAGTAGGAACCATTACAAGTAAGTACACATTTAGTCATGAGGTCTTTGGAGAAGGTTTCTATACCATGCAGATGGACATCAAACGAAATTCTGGTGCCGTAGATACCATTTGTTGTATGATCAGTGATCGTTTAGCTGATATTTCCTGTGACCCAACCGGTTGCAGAGTGAAAGTACACGGCCAGTTTCGTTCCTATAATCAGCAGGTGGATGGAAAAAGCCATCTGCGTTTGACCGTCTTTATTCGGGAAATTGAAAACGTTGAGGAAACACAGAACTCGGATTATAATGAAATTGAATTACACGGATTCCTTTGTAAAGATCCAATCTATCGTGTAACACCAAAAGGCTATGAAATTACAGATCTTCTTCTTGCGGTCAACCATGCCTATCGAAAATCTGATTATATTCCATGTATTTGTTGGGGCCGGAATGCCAAATTTGCCAGACAACAGTTGATTGGCGAAAAAGTGTACATCAAAGGTCGAATTCAGTCCCGTGTGTATTACAAACGAAATGCCAATGGGAAACAAGAGAAGCAGCCGCGCATTGCCTATGAAGTGTCCATTTCATCAATCCAAAAGGCAATCGACGAATAACGAAACCTTGTGGTGGGACAAACCACAGACAAACACCGCAAAAATTGTTATACTATAGGTATTCAAAAAATTAAGAAAGGAAAAGCTATGGATGTCCGATAAGCTGGCTTCCTAGCAGGTTTATGCAATGACAAACAAATTTTTATTGTATAATTTAGAGCAGGGTGGATTTATCACAGAGGAGGGCTACGTTGGAACAAACACCATTCAGGATGCGGCTCTCTTTTCTGTGAACAGCGCACAGGAACGAGGCTTAGATGCTGCTGACGAAACCGAATTTCTGTTGGTACCTATGACACAGGATTATTTGGATCGCTTACCATTTGATCTTGTCGATACCGATCCATCGGTAGAATGTTCTGCTACATTAGACCGAGAATCTGCTTTAAGCAATGATTTTGTCATTTTAACGGATTTGGGATTTTATGATGAAAAATACAATTCCATGACAAACACATCTCGTCCAAAGGTACGTAGTTTTGACTTGGATTATGCAAATTTGTATAACAAAGAACAGTTGGAATCTATGGGTCGTGACTGGATTATTGGAGATGATGATATCATTGTTCCGATTTCGATTGAGCAGCAGGAGGCGTTAAAACAGCTTCCAGCCTTTGATCCGGCAAAAGAACCATATGGATTTTTCATGGAACCAATTCCAGACACACCAAAGCAGGAACAGGATGATATGCCGTCTCTTGATGACGCCCTTGGTGCTTTGGCCGCAGAACAGACAGAGACATTAGAACAGTAAAATAAAAAAAGACAACCTGTTTGTCTGCTTTTTTGATTCGAACACGTTTCCTATGAAAATGTGGGAATTGAAACGAACTAGCAGGACAACAGTTAAAGGACATGGATGTTGCTACCATGGAATCCTTATCAGACTATTTAGCCGATTCGGAAGAAATCGATTTCGAAGGCAACGTCTTGACCGAGGATGGGAATATCGTAGATTAAGAAAATAAGAAAATGACAGAACATTTAAAACAAAAAAAGGAGGACTACTTATGACAGATCGTAAAGGAAGAGAATTACATGTAAATGACACGGTTGTTTTCATTGCAAATGCAACAAACAATCCCATTTTACTAGAAGGCGTTATCACTCGTATTTCAGAAAAGAATGAATGTAGTGTACGTGGAAGTGACGGACAAATCCGTTCCCATGTTTATACACATCGCATTCTTCACACCGAATCTATTCAAAAATAGAAGGAGGTGTTTGTTATGCATGGTATTATTCAAAATCACAACCATGTTCATAAACGAACCGTGGCAGTTACACCGATTGTGCATTCTTATCACGCATCCGGAGAAACACCTTATCAAAAATTTAACTGTCCCGTTTGCAATGCCCTTGGGAACACAAAGATTGGATTACCACATGGTGTAAAACAGTGTCCATTGTGCGGTGTTCATTTAGAGTGGGTACGGCAGCCACAGGTAGGCGACGAAATCATCATTACCGAATCGGTGGAGGGGGAACCAGAATTAACCGTTGGTACAAAAGCGGTCATTCAAAAAATCGTCGAATCGGCAGATGCTTATGAAATCCGGACAGATATTTACAAAATTCGAACAGAAACAACCCCGGACAGATGTCGAATTCCGAGGCATGCATTTTCTATATTGGAGGATGTTATATGAAACAAGAACGTATGAAGCATTTGGGTGTAAGCTATTATGTACCCGGCCGAAAACGAAGACTCACCGATTCCACAAAGGTGACCTCTGATTTTCTGGCCATTGTACACCAGCAGTACCCAACAGACTCGATTCAGCAGTTACGGGATCGCATTTGTGATCGATCTGTTTATATACCAAATCCGGATGCCATTCGTGTATTAGACGAACACATTCATGCCGGATATGGAAACCAGATTCCGAACTGGACGTAAGAATCGTAAACATCAAAAAGACCTATTCCAAAATTAGAATAGGTCTTTTTTTTGCTGGTTTTTTTACGGACTCATCCCGATTTCCGATGTACAAGGTTTTCCAAGTTCTGAGGTACGTGGATCTTGCGATAAGACTTCACCTAAATGTTTTCCGGCAGCCACAAACTTATCATTGGTTCGTTCCAAGGTTGCTTTTTCATAGCTTCGTTTCTTTTCATAGGTCAAGGTTTTACTGACTCTACATTTTACAAACGTTCGCACCGCGTCTTTCCGTTCCTCTGTTGCCGCAATAAAACGCAGGTCTCCAAATTCCTGTCCTTTTGGGAGAAATTCTAATACATCTTTTCGTACCGTAGACGGTAAGGTTTCCAACACATGAGCAACTCCATAGCCAGTACCATCGACCAATTGGTTATCAATACCCTGTAAGATATCTTCATACTGATTCCGATATTCTCGCTGTAAAAATTCATAAACATTCCCCGATAACGCCATATATCCGGTTGGCTCACGAAGAGGTGCAGCATGTAAGGCGATACACATTTCATTAAAAAGAGCAATCCCATCCGATTTGGAATAAATATGATAGGTGTCGATACCCGTCAATTCTTTTGCTTTTGCACGATCGACATGCGCCAACCACGCACCATCCTTTTGTTCCAATTGGATAACACCCTTTAATGTATTCCACACCTGTCGATTATACACTTTTTTTGTATTATTCCGTTTTAACACATGCTCCTTATAATGCTCCTGTTCCTGCGGGGTAAACAGAACATCTTGTGCGTAACGTTCCCCCATTTCCTGTACCAGTGATGCGGTCAGACCCGGTGCATGAATGGGTTCCCCAGATGGTTCAAATGTCAAGGTCTCCGCATTCAAATCAAATCGACAATGAATGGTTTCATCGGGAGCAGCAAGGAAACCCTTGCCTTTCCCGGAAATGTTCCATACATAATCATCCATGACAGGTACGGTAACCACATGATCTGGTGATGCAAACGTTGCATCCGAAAGAAATAAGGTTCGATGATCGGTATAAACATCCATACACTATACCTCCATTCCTTCGGATTGTTTGTTGGTTTGTTCTGCTTCTTCACCCAAATCCTGAATTGCTTTGGCAAAAGTTTTCGCACTGGCATAGGACAATTTCATGGTCGTTGTTTCTTTATTGTTAATCACGCCGTAGCCAAATGGTTTTCCCGGCTCCTGCGTCGCTGCCACTTTATTGACAAATTCATCAACCGCACCTTCCGGTAACAGTCCTTCTGTGATATCTTTGAGCATGTTTCGACTATATTCCACATCATAACGGCCATCCATAACCTTTTTCATCTCTTTGATACACAGATCGATTTCCGGCAGTTTATCAGCATTCTTTTTCATCTGCAGGGTAGACTGTGTCATGGAATGTGTTACATCCATTGCACTTCGTAACACTTCCTGATGTTCGCCACCTAAGTTTGCAATCAGTTTATTTGTTGTGGCACCTGCAAGTCCGGTCCATTCGGATTTTGCAATTAAGGCTTTGGCAATCGCACGGTTTTCCTCTTTCGTATATCCGTCATCAAAGTAACGTTCCATATCGGCTCGTTTTCCTTTGATCCCATCATCGGCCAGTTTACACAACGAATCACGAACCGTTTGTTCATTGGTAAAAGACAAGGCATACGCACCATAGCTTTTTGGCGATTCCAGAATTTGTCTGGTTTTTTCTTCTACCAAAGCAACCACATCGGCACTGGATTTCCCATCTGCAAAGGTAATGTCATCGGTAGGAATGTCATTGACTTTACACAGGGCTTTGAAGTAACTGCTGTCTGTTCCCAGATGTACTTCCCCATAGTAATTCACACGGTCAGTTACACAGGATTTTTCAAAGAACAATTGCTTCTTTTCTTCGGACAAATTCAAGTTATCATAGCCGTTTTCTCCTTCCGTATCTCCATCAAAATCCGCATCCTGCATTTTCGCAATCAATGGGTTGATATGAAGCACATTGGGAGCTGCACCATGTACATTATTTACAGATAACGGGTTTCCACACTGAATTGCCGGGTCACGATGGGCAATCAAACGGTCATCCGCCACATTGCTTCGCACATCATTTAAGCGAAGACTTGGATCTGGTACAATGACCGTTGTACGAGCACTATCGGTAAATGTCATGGTATCAATATTTTTCAAAATATTATCTTTGACGGTCAATGCTCCATAATCAATATTTGAAAATCTCTGATAGGCATTTTGGATACCATCCACATTTCCTCTGGAAATCTGGGTAAACAGATCCATATACCGATACGGAATTGTTCCCCCTTCCGGTACACGAATTGGCAGCACATTTCGTCCCTGACTATCGGTAATCACATCATCACTGAGCCGGCCTTTTAAAGCAATCTCACCCAGATCAATATTGATTTTATTGCCCCCATCCATCTGTCGCATGAGACTCATACGAATTGCGGCAGGAGCAATGTGATGGAATTCATCCATATGTACCGTCACAGGGGCATCCACATACAGATTCACATTTCCCGGCTGAATCAGTTTGCTGTCATCTTTAAAGCTGACGCCCAGCCGCTCAAAGGTTGCTGCCGCTTCATCGACATGTTGATTATGAACCTCATCAGAAATCAAACCTTCTTTATACAAATCTCCGACTTTGGCGGTCAGCGCATGTCGAAACAGGGTAGAGTATCGACGACCTTCCCCTTCCACCGCATAATCTTTACTCTTATGCTCTGCTGTTTGTGGAAGTTTCATATACATCAGTTCAATACAACCATCTTTTACAACCGTTCCATCCGGAAGTGTGACATCTTTGGTTTCGCCCGCAAGCCCTTCATGAGCAATTCCAATATTCAGACGAGACGCCAGTGAGGATGGAGAGGTTACAATATCCACATCGGGATTTGCCTTGGCAAAGGCAACAGCATGTTCTAAGTGCCGTTCTTTAATCTCATCCTCTGACAACTGGTCTAAGATGACAGAAATCGTAGACTTATTTCCATGGAAATCTTCCATCTTATCGCCCACATGAGCCTGTCCACCCAGATCATTTGTTAAGACAATTCCATCTTCCATGTTCCACATTCCAAATTCGCCAATGAACACCCGTCGTTTCTCTACATCCAAAGAAGTCAAAAAGGCATTGAAACTCATCTGATTCCGGTTGAAATTATCACGGTCTACGTGATACTGGTCAATAATTTCTCCTACCGGTGAAAATTTACTTTCTCCCGCTGTGATACTTCCATCTTCCTGAATCACCGCATCCTTTGCCAAATAGAAAATCATGCCCAAGTTTCGTCCATTGCTGGTGCCATACGGATCGATGACACCTTCTGCATCCGGATCCAGCATGGTTAAAGCCACAGCGCCCAATTCATCAGCAGTATGATTATATTCGGCCAACAGGGAATTGCTTTCATGATATTTGGAAGATAACACGACCTTATGTTTTAAGGTATCTAAAATTTCCTGCCCATATGGATGGTTGTCAAAATCCGGTAAGTTTCGGGTAACATCCAGAATGGTCTGGAATTTTACATCCCCTCGACCTGTCAACGCATATTGCAGACGAACGCCGTTGAGTGCCTGTTCCACCGGATCGATGACACGCAGACGTTCCACTCTGCTGCCAGCTCCTTCCGCAAAATAACCTATATGATACGGAAGATAGGCAACCTCTCCATTATGAAATACACCCTTCTCATCCACAAACGGAAGATTGGTAATACTGCGCGTATATCCATTTTCCTGTAAGGTCAAGACACCTTGTTCCCGATCATACTGTCCTTCTTCATGTCCCAAGGATTGTACCAGTCGGCCAACAAAGGTATCATCATTTGCGGATACCAGCTCATAGTGATAAACAGGAGCTTCCGGCACACTGGTATAATTATACATCCGAGACATAATTTCCTTTTGATACGCAGACTCATAAATCAGGAAATGGGGAATATCTTTTTCACTAATATTGTTGCTGTACAGTTCGGTCACAATATCCCCTACTTGAATCGGCAGATTCTGCATGACACCATCCAGTTCGCGAAAGATATTATCATAGGTAATTCCTGCTTTGGAGAGATCATCATAGGCTGTTTGCTGTACCTCAGAAAAGGGAACATCGTTTGGTAACTGATTCCGACTTCTTCGTACCTGTCTTCCCATAGAGCGGCGCCCCACGGGTTCATCCAAAGCCAACATGACCTCACCATAACTTCCGGTCAAATGTTCTAAGGCGTCCAAACCATCCAATTCGGATAACACCGAATATTCCTGTCCATTGACAAAAACACTCTGAATCCGTTTCAAATCGGTGGCATCCAGATTGATATCACCATATGCAGTTGCAATGGATAAGGTTTCACTGGTTTTTCGATAGCGAATATTCAAATCCGGACGCAGCAAAATAGTCGCTAACCGGTCCTGTTCTGCTTCGTCCAACTCTTTCAATGCAGGATAAATATCATTGCCATGTACCCCCATTAAATTTGCTACACTACGAATTGCACTCATGTTTTTGATCTCCTTTCAATGTATTTGCTTCTTTTAAAAATTGCTGAACCATCCCATCATAGGGTGGCAGGATTTCCAGCACACTTTGATAATCGGTAGTTCCAAAAATACGAATACTTAATTCTTCCATCGTTTTCCATCCTTTCTAAAGCGACAACTCCATTCTCGGCCAACTCCATCGGATAGGCATCTTCTAATACCGGTTTAATGGTCGTTTCCAACCAGTCTTGGTTGCAAAGCAGTCCAGTTTTTTCATAAATATCATGTGCCAGTATGTAAATGCCATGTTGTTCAATTTGTCCAATAAGCTGTCGGACTTGTGCACCATTATATTCCTGCTGTTGAAACAAGAACACATCCTGTTCCTTTCCCCGGCAATCCAGTTCCGTTCGAATAAAGGCATCAAAACGGGCATCCTGTGTCAAATGATCCTTACATCCCAAAAACAAGGTTGGTGGTAAGGTGCGATTGTATTCCACAAACGTTTCAATATGCGTCATTTCACCAATTGCCGCTGGATGAATGCCGGTCGCCAAATGTCCCGTTTGTTCCAGTTGTGCTTGTACCGATTCCCTTGTTATGGTTTTCATATCGGACGGAAACGTCCAATAGGAAATATCCCCTTTTTCCGGCTCATCCTGTTGATAGGCATTTTCTTCAAAATGGGTATATTCCCGTTATTGATAACATGTATATGACAGTCCTTTCTTATTTATTGTTGTTCGAGTCCATCCATATTGGCAGCTTCTTGACTGATCGCGCTTAATTCCTTTACAGAATAGGCAAACTGAAAATCAAAGGAATTGCTTTGTACATATTGGATCAGATCCTCTCGATTGACATCATACGTTTCCAGTAAACCATACTGTTCCATCTGTTCCTGTAAATGATTCATCAAAACCATACTTCGTGCAAATGCCATTTGCAAGGTTTTATGAGAATAACACAAGGTGTCTTGGGGAAGACTCATAGCAATCGCATCTACCTTGGGTACTTCCACACCGTCAGCTTCCAACCACTGGTGACTGGTTTTTAAGGCAACCGACGACAAGGGCATACATTCTTTTACATTATAGACCCGTTTTTGCTGTTCCAAAAAACTGACATAGGCCGGATCCAAATCATCAAAGGATAAGACCTGTTCTTCGGTTTCCTGATACAGATGCAAGGACCGATTGGCATAATCCACAATCCCAGACAGTTCCACTTCTCTTCGATATAAGGGATGAATCCCCAACATGGCATGGTTTAATTTGTTTTGTGCCCGGTCTAATTCGGAAAACAACTCCTGTTCCGGAACTTGTTTGCTCAATGCATAAATTGCATCTCGAAACCGAGCATCTTCCTGTGTTAAACCTTCATATAATTCCCGATACTCTTTTACATTCATCATTTCTGTCTCCTCTCGTTTCGCTCCTTTTTTCTTATTGTATCACAAATAAATTTCCATTAGGTTCCACTTGTCCCATTTTTTTTTCAAGGACACCCCCTTGTAATTTATATCAGATGTGATATACTTTGTAATAGTTAATATAACACAAAATCAAACAGAAAGGAATAGCGTGACACATGAGAACCGAACGAATTTTAGCAACCATTCCAAAAACAGTCAAAAAAAGTCTCATGTCTTTTTCAGAACTTCATCGCATGGACCATTCTTTGGTGGTACAGCGTGCTATAACACAACTAAGTGACCAACATCCCAGAGAGGAAGATATCCCATACATTCGCGGAGATACAGACACCCTTCAGATTAGTTTATCAGACACAGCCTTTTGTCTGTTAAAATTATGGTCCGAACAGACAGGACTTTCAAAATCAAAGTTAATTACCTATGCCCTAGAAAAAACAATCATTGAAAACGGAGGAATTTAGAATATGAAAACATTAAAAGTAGGATTGGACATTGGAAATAGTGCGGTAAAAGGAAGTATCTTAAGCGAACACAATGGATTATTACGAGATGTCCTCATTCCAAGCAGCGTAAATTATATTCATGATGTACGGCATCTGGATTATCCAGATCGCTCTACCAAATATGTACAGATCATCGAAAGTCCCTTGGAACATACCGATGCCATTGTAGCCATTGGAAATCGGGCCATGGACATTCCTAATTATCAGCAATATGATGTAGGAAGCACCTCTTATAAAACCAACCATGAAATTACAACCTCATTGTTATTTGGCGTCATTGCCGAAGCCCTTGGAACGGAAGCCGAAGTCAATATCATTTTGGCCGTTTCGGTTCCAATTGTAGAGAGTAAAACCTATCATTTGGTGGAAAATTATCGAAACATGCTACGTGGAACACATAAGCTGCGTGTGTATGGAATGGATGGGGTACAGGATGTTACGGTACATATCCCAATCGCACAAGTCTTAAATGAAGGACAGGCTGGCTTCTTGGGACTTCTTGATACTGTGGATCGAGAGTTTTTAAGTACCATGAATACCTTATATGCGGCTCTTGGGGAAGGCAATAATATGGTGCCAACGTTAGAAGATTTCCTTGTTGTCGATATTGGAGAAGGAACCACCGACCTTGCAGTCTTTCGTGGAAAACGGTTCAATGCCGAATATTCCTATTCCGTAACAAAAGGATATGGAACCATATTAGAATTGGCAATGGCAAATGCAGAACGGGAGAATCTGACCATTGAAAGCAGAAAACAGTTGCAGTCCTTACTGGAATCGGATAATCCAAGACGTGCCGGACAGAAAGCCATTTGGGAAAAGTTTGTAGATGTGGAACGGAAAACCTATGCAGACGAAGTGGCAGCAACTATTTTAAAAACCTATGGACGTCAGAGTTTCTTTGATGCCATTATCTTCCTTGGCGGCGGATTCTCCGCATTGACTGGATATGCCTTATCCGAGACGGGAGAAATTGTAATGAAAGATGACTATCTGTTTGAACAGATGCAAACCATCTTACAGAAAAACAATAAAACAGCCGGTGTAATTTTTGGTGTGCCGCAACCATTTTCACAGTCCATCAATAACCGTGGACTCATGCAGGTATTAAGCAATCAGACGATCCGAAAATAAAAAAGAAACATCACAATTGACACATAACCGAAACAGAATCATCCTTGCTTTCGCCCATGCCCTACGGCATGGGCGATTTTCTTGGGGGACCATAGGTTCCCCAAACCCCTCTCCATTTCTGAAACTTTATCAATCAATGGGAGGATAGGATTATGGGAGAAATGACAGGAAAAGGACTTACAAGAGTTGTCATGTTAAATAACACGGTTTACGAAGTGAAGGAAACACCCGATAACATTCGCACAACATGCCGTCAAACCTGTTCTGATGACTTTATCCGTGTTATGGATAAAACAAATCAGATCTTATATCTGAAAAAAGAACATATCACAACAATGTATCGTATATAGAAGACATCGATATCCGATAGAAGCAAATCGGACAGGGAAGGGTGGCTTAGTTGGTGCGCACACCCACTTCATAAATGGGCTGTCATGGGTTCAAGTCCCACCCATTCCATTTCAAATTTCATTTCAAGAAAGGAATTGAATCTATGGAGAAAATCACACGTTATAAACAAATTCCCAAGTTTACAAATGAAGGTGTTTATCATGTCGATATGCCACCAGCTTGGTTAATCAAGTGGATACCGGAAGAAGAAACTACTATGGGATTGGAATTAAATCCAAATTTTCAGCGTGGTCATGTTTGGACAAGAGAACAGCAGATTGCATATGTGGAATATCGATTACGTGGTGGAAAATCAGGAGTTGATTTGTATTTCAATTGTTCCTTTTGGTTTGAGGGGAAACGGGGAAATACGGGTTATCAGGCTTATGTCTGTGTCGATGGGCTGCAGCGAATTACGGCATGGGCTGCCTTTTTAAATGATGAATTCCCGGTATTTGGAAGTTTCGCATCGGAATTTACAGACAAATTTCCAAGCTGTTGTACCATGAAAATACATGTCAATGACTTAAAAACGGAAGAAGAAGTCTTACAGTGGTACATTGATATGAATGCAGGTGGAACACCACATAGCAAGGGAGAAATCGATAAAGTACAAAAATTATTAGAACAGGTAAAAGAACATCAATAAAAGGAGTATTGATATAAAACAAAGAAAAACAAGTAACGACAGACATCAGGCATTTTGTACAATGATGAAGAAATGGACTGTAATGAGTTGGAAAAAGAAAATCTTATTAGGCGTTATTATCTTGTCCATTCTTAGTCTGTTCGTTGATTTAGAGCCAAAGGACACACACATAAGCATAGAACATCCATCCGAAGTGGAAACTATTGAAAAGAAACCGGCACAGACAGAAAATCCTGATGAATCGATAACAACGGAAAAACCTGTGACAGACGAAGAGTCACAAACGAACGACGAATATTACCTCTTAACAGTAGATGGGGGTGATATATTGGCAGATGCACTTTGCAAACAGGGTCTGCTTTGGAAGAAAACTATCGGAAATCCCGCCTGTACCTATTATCAGATTACAGACGAAGATAAATGGTTTGATTTTCGGGAAGACCTTTCGGTTTTAGGAGAAGCCGTTGATTATGAGATTCATGTTGGATAAGAAGGGAGAATGAGAATGCGGGCAACGGAAAAATTTTTAAAAGAAATGCACCAGTATAAGGGCGCACGCAGGGCGGAAGCATTATTGCAGGAACAGGAGTTACATCCGGAACTTAGAAATCGTACCATTTGGATAACAGGCTTGGAACGGAAATGCAGCGGAGAACTTATGAACTGGGAACCGAGAGGCGGACAACTCGTTCGGCAAAAAGGAGGGTATCGTTTCATGAGGGGATATACAACTGTTCCCTGTCAGGATGTATGGTATTATGTCATGGACGAAAAGACAGCGAATGACATTTATAATGCATTGCTCATCGAGTATCGGCATGTCTAATAGGAGGTCATATATGAAAACAAGTATCAAACTCACCGAAAATAAAATAACACGACAGATTCCTTTTTGTTGCGAATCACAGAATGTTCGTACTGACATGCTGGTATTATCAGACGATTGTGCGATGCCTCTTTTGGATGTATTATTCGCCCTTCGGAAACTAAACGAGTCTGTTCAGATGGAAGACTATTATCCGGGTATTTTGGAATCCGATGTACCAGACCCGGCAGTCTTTCCTTTTCTGATACGATTAGGAAATTTCTTAAAACCAGTGAAACAGGCGGGAGAAGAAGAATTATACTTCTATGAAATTACAAATATGACACGATATTTGGAAGTATCGGCACAGTTACAGGAATTCGATAAAAAACGAAAGGAACAGGCCTTAAAATCGGAAGATTTGGAAGACTTTTTGGACTGTTAAGGAGGGATAGATATGGAAACACATACAACAGGAATTTGTAAAATTGGGGATATTCATGGTTTTTTATCAGATATTTCCATGCCAATGGTAATATTAAATGGCAGTTCTTATCCCATTTATCAAATGGAACAAACCATTTTATTGTTAAACAAAGCCGCCTATCCAATTGGGGATGACTACGGACTATGGGAAATCGATTTTCCTTCGACAGCACTTGTTGACGCCCTTTGTGACAAAGATCTCCT
>ENA-OQHL01000409-OQHL01000409.1-human-gut-metagenome-genome-assembly--contig:-NODE-409-length-31038-cov-3.201352_pt1 | contig 31038 bp, 27 predicted proteins | sample MGYA00242565_ERZ504723 | MGnify/ENA primary metagenome ERZ504723 (study PRJEB26092, sample SAMD00036211) | human gut metagenome | host: Homo sapiens | study: EMG produced TPA metagenomics assembly of... | reverse complement strand
GGTTCCGATCAGGAGTTTTTGAGGGTGTTTTACCGTGATGTGTTCCGAAAAGCCGGAGTGGAAAATGCCCTTCGGGCAAAGCTTCCATATGGGGTGACAACGGCAGAACGTATTGCGGATGATGGAACGAGGATTGTATTTGTGATGAATTTCAAAAATGAACCGGTCATCGTGGAAGATATCGGAATCTGGACAGATGCGGAAACTCAGGAACAGTATGAGGATGCTCTGCAGATGAAGCCATTCGAGTGCCTTGTACTGACAAAACAGAAAACGGATGGTAATTGAGCTTGATTGCAAAGAGAGCGTAAACATAATAAGATAGAATGACCAGGGAGACGTGTTCTGATGAAAAGGAGCGCGTTTCCCTGGTCTTTTCATTGGTGTGAGGAATGGATGAGTTAGATTACGGAGCCGAGGACTTCTTTTAATTCGGTAGCAGAGCTTTTGAGTTTTTCCAGCTCGTCCGTACTAAGGGGGATCTCAAGCACCTGTTCAGCCCCTTTTCCGGATACGATAGTAGGTACGCTGATACAGAGATCACGTAGACCATACTCGCCGTTTAGAAGACTGGAAACAGGGAGAACGGAATGTTCGTTGCGAATGATGGATTCGGCGATCCGGCTGACAGCCATAGCAACACCATAATAGGTAGCTCCCTTGCGGTCGATGATTTCATAGGCACTGTCACGGACCGTATGGTAGATTCGGTTCATGGCTTGTTCATGGTCGTAATGTCCCCGAAGTTCGCAGAAGTCGTTGATGCTGATGCCGGAGACATTGGAACTGCTCCAGACGGCAAGTTCACTGTCGCCGTGTTCGCCGATAATATAAGCATGGACACTGCGGCTGTCTACGGTGAGATGTTCGCTTAAGAGGTAACGAAAACGGGCGGAATCCAGGACAGTACCGCTTCCAAGTACCCGTTCTTTTGGGTAGCCGGAAAGCTTCAGGGCCGCATAGGTCAGGATGTCTACCGGATTGGCGACGATCAGCAGGATGCCTTCAAAGTCTCGTTTTGTGATCTCCGGGATAATGGTCTTGAAAATGGCGATATTTTTGTGGACAAGATCAAGCCTTGTCTCACCCGGTTTTTGATTGGCACCTGCGGTGATGATGATCAGAGCGCAGTCGCTGATATCATCATAGGATCCTGCGTAAATGTGCATTGGAGAAGTAAAAGGTCTGCCGTGGCTTAAATCCATGGCTTCACCCTCCGCTTTTTTTTTGATCGGCATCGATAAGCACAAGTTCTGAAAATAATCCTTTGTGTACCAGACTGAATGCAGTGGACGCTCCCACAAATCCACACCCAATGATGGCGGCTTTTCTGATATTGATCATATGGTTGACCTCCTTGAGTATATTCAATTGAATAAAAACTATAATAGTTTCTGATTTCAAGTAGCATAAAGGAGTAAATGATAAGACAAGGGGGCCAAAAAAAGCAAAAAAATCCTTGACACACGGAAAGGGCTTGTGATACAATAAAATGCACTATTGTGGGGAGGTGGGCTGTAAAAAGGGCTGAGATAGCACTTTAACCCCCACAATATACTATGAAAACTGGTGATTTTCACGAGAATAATAATACAAGGAGTGAAACGTCAATGGAGAAAAACAGAATTCGTCCCATGAAAAGCGGAAGAAGTTCCCGGATGACCTATTCCAGACAAAAAGAAGTTCTGCAGATGCCAAATCTGATTGAAGTTCAGAAGGATTCTTATCAGTGGTTTCTTGATGAGGGTCTGAAAGAAGTGTTCGATGATATTTCACCGATCACGGATTACAGCGGACAGTTGAGTCTGGAATTTGTTGATTTTACATTATGCGAAGATGATGTGAAGTACACGATCGAGGAATGCAAAGAGCGGGATGCGACTTACGCAGCGCCTTTGAAAGTAAGAGTAAGGCTTTATAATAAGGAAACGGATGAGATCAACGAGCACGAGATCTTTATGGGCGATCTGCCTATTATGACAAAGACAGGCACCTTTGTTATCAATGGTGCGGAACGTGTTATCGTAAGCCAGCTTGTGCGTTCCCCTGGTATCTACTACGGAATCGCGCACGATAAGATTGGTAAAGAGCTCTATTCCTGTACAGTCATTCCGAACCGTGGCGCATGGCTGGAATATGAGACAGACTCTAATGACGTTTTCTATGTAAGAGTAGATAGAACAAGAAAGGTACCGATTACTGTGCTGATCAGAGCGCTTGGTGTCGGCACAAACCCGGAAATCCTTGAGATGTTTGGCGAGGAGCCGAAAATCCTTGCAAGCTTTGGCAAAGATACGGCGGAGAACTACCAGGAAGGCCTTCTTGAGCTCTACAAGAAGATTCGTCCGGGTGAGCCGCTTGCGGTAGACAGTGCGGAGAGCCTGATTACAAGTATGTTCTTTGATCCGAGACGATATGATCTGGCTAAAGTCGGACGTTACAAATTTAATAAAAAATTACTCCTTAAAAATAGAATCACGGGACAGATTCTCGCGAGAGAGGTGTTCAGTCCATTGACAGGTGAAATTCTCGCTGAGGCGGGAACTGAGGTGACAAGGGAACTCGCTGACACGATTCAGAACAATGCAGTGCCGTTTGTATGGATCAGCCGTGAAGGAGAAGACAGAGATATCAAGGTTCTTTCCAATATGGCGGTAGATCTGAAAGAAGCAGCCGGCATTGATCCTGAGGAAGTAGGCGTTTCCGAGCTTGTATACTACCCTGTCCTTGCGGACCTAATGGAAGAGGCGGCAGGTGATGCAGAGGAGCTTAAGGAAGCCATCAGAAAGAATCTTCACGAGCTGGTTCCGAAGCATATTACAAAGGAGGACATCTTCGCGTCCATCAATTACAATATGCATCTGGAATACGGCCTTGGAAATGACGACGATATTGACCATCTTGGAAACAGGCGTATCCGGGCGGTTGGAGAGCTGTTGCAGAACCAGTACCGGATCGGACTCTCCCGTTTGGAAAGAGTTGTCCGTGAGAGGATGACGACCCAGGATCTGGAGGGAATTTCTCCACAGTCTCTGATCAATATTAAGCCGGTGACGGCTGCGGTGAAAGAATTTTTCGGTTCCTCCCAGTTGTCCCAGTTCATGGATCAGAACAATCCGCTCGGTGAGCTGACGCACAAGAGACGTCTGTCTGCACTCGGACCGGGAGGTCTTTCCAGAGACCGTGCCGGATTTGAGGTCCGCGACGTTCATTATTCCCACTACGGAAGAATGTGTCCGATCGAGACTCCTGAAGGTCCGAACATCGGTCTGATCAACTCCCTTGCGACATATGCCAGAATCAATAAATACGGATTTGTCGAGGCTCCGTACCGGAAGATTGACAAGACGAACCCGGAAAATCCGGTCGTAACAGACGAAGTAGTCTATATGACGGCGGACGAAGAGGATAATTACCATGTGGCTCAGGCGAATGAGCAGCTCGATGCGGAAGGACATTTTGTGAGAAAGAATGTTTCCGGTCGTTACCGGGAAGAAACGCAGGAGTACGAGAGAAGCAAGTTCGACTACATGGATGTGTCTCCGAAGATGGTATTTTCCGTTGCGACAGCACTTATCCCATTCCTGGAAAATGACGATGCCAACCGTGCGCTGATGGGATCAAACATGCAGCGTCAGGCAGTACCGCTCCTGACAACAGAAGCTCCGGTAGTCGGAACAGGTATGGAAGAGAAGTCCGCGGTAGACTCCGGTGTCTGCATTGTTGCGGAGGAGGCAGGCGTCGTAGAGAGATCAGCTTCCACAGAGATCATCATTCGACAGGACGATGGCGTGAAGAAAACTTACAAGCTTACGAAGTTTTTACGAAGCAATCAGTCCAACTGCTACAACCAGAGACCGATCGTATTCAAGGGCGACCGTGTGGAGAAGGGTGACGTGATTGCGGACGGACCGTCAACATCCAATGGCGAGATGGCGCTTGGAAAGAATCCGTTGATCGGATTTATGACATGGGAAGGATATAACTACGAGGATGCTGTTCTTTTGAGCGAGCGTCTTGTTCAGGACGATGTGTATACATCCGTTCATATTGAGGAATACGAGGCAGAAGCACGTGACACCAAGCTGGGACCGGAAGAGATCACACGAGATATCCCGGGCGTAGGCGATGATGCGCTGAAAGATCTCGACGAGAGAGGAATCATCCGGATCGGTGCCGAAGTGCGTGCCGGAGATATTCTTGTCGGAAAGGTAACTCCGAAAGGAGAGACCGAACTGACGGCTGAGGAGCGTCTCTTAAGAGCGATCTTTGGCGAGAAAGCCCGTGAAGTGAGAGACACTTCTCTGAAAGTACCTCACGGAGAATATGGTATTGTTGTAGACGCCAAAGTATTTACAAGAGAAAACGGAGACGAGCTTTCTCCAGGTGTGAACCAGGCAGTGCGTATCTACATTGCCCAGAAGAGAAAAATTTCCGTTGGTGACAAGATGGCCGGACGTCATGGTAACAAGGGTGTCGTTTCCCGTGTACTTCCTGTAGAGGATATGCCATTCCTTCCAAATGGCCGTCCGTTGGATATCGTGTTGAATCCTCTGGGCGTACCCTCCCGTATGAATATCGGACAGGTGCTTGAGATCCATTTAAGCCTTGCGGCAAAAGCTCTTGGCTTTAATGTGGCGACGCCGGTATTTGACGGAGCAAACGAAAATGATATTATGGATACACTTGACCTGGCGAATGATTATGTCAATCTTTCCTGGGAAGAGTTTGAAGAAAAGCATAAAGAAGAACTTCTTCCGGAAGTTATGCAGCATCTTTACGACAACAGAGAGCACAGAAAGCTCTGGAAAGGCTGTGCCGATTTCCAGAGATGGTAAAGTACGCTTAAGAGACGGACGTACCGGTGAGTATTTTGACAGCCCGGTAACGATCGGACACATGCACTATCTGAAGCTGCATCACCTTGTTGACGATAAGATCCATGCACGTTCCACAGGTCCTTACTCCCTTGTAACGCAGCAGCCGCTCGGTGGTAAAGCACAGTTCGGCGGACAGCGTTTCGGAGAGATGGAGGTATGGGCTTTAGAGGCGTACGGCGCTTCCTACACATTGCAGGAGATCCTGACAGTAAAATCCGACGAATGTGATCGGACGTGTGAAGAACATACGAAGCCATCATCAAGGGCGACAATATTCCGGAACCGGGTATTCCGGAGTCCTTCAAGGTGCTTTTAAAAGAGTTACAGTCTCTCGGTCTGGATGTCCGCGTACTCAGAGAGGACAATACAGAAGTGGAGATCATGGAAACCTCCGATTACGGTGAGACGAACTTAAACGCAATCATCGAAGGGGACAGAAGATACTCCGGCGACAGAGAATCCTACGGCGAGCATGGTTTCTCACAGCAGGAATTCCAGGGAGAAGAATTAGTTGACATCGAAGAAGGACAGGATGAGGAAGAACTGGATTTTAACGACGAAGACTTTACGATTGATTTTGACGAAATGTCAGACGAAGAATAGAAAGGGGTGCCGTAATGACGGGAAACAATAATGAAGCGACGTATCAGCCGATGACCTTTGACGCGATCAAGATCGGGCTGGCATCACCTGAAAAGATTCTGGAGTGGTCAAGGGGAGAGGTCACAAAACCTGAGACGATCAACTACAGAACCTTAAAGCCGGAGCGTGACGGACTGTTCTGCGAGCGGATTTTCGGGCCTAGCAAGGACTGGGAATGTCACTGTGGTAAATATAAGAAGATCCGTTATAAAGGTGTGATCTGTGACCGCTGCGGTGTTGAAGTGACGAAATCCGCAGTACGCCGTGAGCGTATGGGACATATTGCGCTGGCTGCCCCGGTATCCCATATCTGGTATTTTAAAGGTATCCCAAGCCGTATGGGACTGATCCTGGATCTTTCTCCGAGAACTCTGGAGAAAGTACTGTACTTTGCTTCCTATATTGTACTGGACAAAGGGGAGACGGACCTGCAGTATAAGCAGGTGCTTTCCGAGCAGGAGTATCAGGATGCGAGAGAAAAATGGGGAAGTGCTTTCCGTGTCGGTATGGGTGCGGAAGCAATTCAGGAGCTTTTAAGAAGTATTGACCTGGAGAAAGAATATCATGAATTAAGAGAAGGTCTGGAGGGCGCTACCGGACAGAAGCGCGCGAGAATTGTGAAGCGTCTGGAAGTGGTAGAAGCGTTCCGGGAGTCCGGAAACAAGCCGGAGTGGATGATTATGACAGTTATCCCGGTCATTCCGCCGGATCTGCGTCCGATGGTTCAGCTTGACGGTGGACGTTTTGCGACATCCGACTTAAACGACCTATACAGAAGAATCATCAATCGGAACAACCGTCTGAGAAGACTTCTGGAGCTTGGTGCCCCGGATATCATTGTAAGAAACGAAAAGAGAATGCTTCAGGAGGCGGTAGACGCCCTGATCGACAACGGCCGCCGTGGCCGTCCGGTCACAGGACCTGGAAACCGCGCTCTCAAATCTCTTTCCGATATGTTAAAGGGAAAGTCCGGACGATTCCGTCAGAATCTGCTCGGAAAACGTGTCGATTACTCCGGGCGATCCGTTATCGTCGTAGGGCCGGAGTTGAAGATCTATCAGTGCGGTCTTCCGAAAGAGATGGCAATCGAGCTGTTCAAACCGTTTGTAATGAAAGAGCTTGTTGCGAATGGTACAGCGCACAATATTAAAAACGCGAAGAAGATGGTGGAGAGACTTCAGACAGAAGTTTGGGACGTTCTGGAAGACGTGATCAAGGAACATCCGGTAATGTTAAACCGTGCCCCTACTCTGCATCGTCTGGGAATTCAGGCTTTTGAGCCGATTCTCGTAGAAGGAAAAGCGATTAAGCTTCATCCCCTCGTATGTACCGCTTTCAACGCGGATTTCGATGGTGACCAGATGGCAGTTCATCTTCCGCTTTCTGTAGAAGCTCAGGCGGAGTGCCGCTTCCTTCTCCTTTCACCGAACAACCTGCTGAAACCGTCAGACGGTGGTCCGGTAGCCGTTCCTTCCCAGGATATGGTACTTGGTATCTATTACCTGACACAGGAAAGACCAGGAGCCAAAGGAGAGGGCAAATCATTCAAGAGCGTAAACGAAGCGATTCTTGCTTACGAAAACCAGGCGATCACCTTACATTCCAGAATCAAGGTACGTGTCTCCAAGACACTACCGAATGGAACGGTGAAATATGGAATCGTAGAGTCTACACTGGGACGGTTCCTCTTCAACGAGATTATTCCGCAGGATCTTGGTTTTGTAGACCGTGAAGCAGAGGGTAATGAGCTGCTTTTGGAAGTCGATTTCCATGTCGGGAAGAAGCAGTTAAAGAAGATCCTGGAGAAGGTAATCAATACCCACGGCGCTTCTGCGACAGCAGAAGTACTTGACAATGTAAAAGCCATTGGATACAAGTTCTCCACACGGGCAGCGATGACGGTATCTATTTCTGATATGACGGTACCTCCGCAGAAGCCTGAGATGATCCAGCAGGCACAGGATACGGTGGATAAGATTACACGGAACTTTAAGCGTGGTCTGATTACCGAAGAAGAGCGTTACAAAGAAGTCGTAGAGACATGGAAAGCAACAGACGATGCCTTGACAGAGGCCCTGCTTTCCGGTCTGGATAAATACAACAATATCTTTATGATGGCTGACTCCGGTGCCCGTGGTTCTGATAAACAGATCAAACAGCTTGCAGGTATGCGTGGTCTGATGGCAGATACGACAGGACGGACTATCGAGTTGCCGATCAAGTCCAACTTCCGTGAAGGTCTGGACGTACTGGAATACTTCATGTCGGCCCATGGAGCACGTAAAGGTCTTTCTGATACGGCTCTTCGTACAGCCGACTCCGGATACCTGACAAGACGTCTTGTTGACGTTTCCCAGGAGCTTTCTATCCGTGAAGTAGACTGTGTTGCCAAAGGAGAAGAAATTCCTGGTATGTATGTCAAAGCATTTACGGATGGAAACGAAGAGATTGAGAGCCTTCAGGAGCGTATCACAGGACGCTACTCCTGTGAGACGATCTGCGACAGTGAAGGAAATGTCATTGTAAAGGCAAACCACATGATTACACCGAAGCGTGCGGCGGCGATCGTCACAAAAGGTGTGGATGAAAACGGCGGCGAAATCAAGAAGGTGAAGATCCGTACGATCCTGACCTGTAAATCTCATCTTGGCGTCTGTGCGAAGTGTTACGGAGCAAACATGGCAACAGGTGAACCAGTCCAGGTTGGAGAGGCGGTCGGAATCATCGCCGCACAGTCTATCGGTGAGCCTGGTACACAGCTTACGATGCGTACTTTCCATACGGGTGGAGTTGCCGGTGACGATATCACGCAGGGTCTTCCTCGTGTCGAGGAGCTTTTCGAGGCAAGAAAGCCGAAGGGACTTGCAATTATCACAGAGTTTGCGGGAACCGCAACGATCAACGATACAAAGAAGAAGCGTGAGATTATTGTCACCAACAATGAGACAGGAGAATCCAAGGCATACCTGATTCCGTACGGTTCCAGAATCAAGATTCAGGACGGTGTGCAGCTGGAGGCCGGAGACGAGCTGACGGAAGGTAGTGTTAATCCGCACGATATCCTGAGAATCAAAGGACTGCGTGCAGTACAGGATTATATGATCCAGGAAGTACAGAGAGTATACCGTCTCCAGGGTGTAGATATCAACGATAAGCATATCGAAGTTATTGTGCGTCAGATGCTGAAGAAAGTCCGCATCGAGGAGAATGGAGATTCTGAATTCCTTCCGGGAACCATGGTAGATACCCTCGAATTTGAGGATAGAAATAAAGAGCTTGTGGCTGACGGAAAAGAGCCGGCGACAGGTGAGCAGATCATGCTTGGTATCACCAAGGCTGCGCTTGCGACGAATTCCTTCCTCTCCGCCGCATCCTTCCAGGAGACGACGAAAGTCCTCACTGAGGCGGCAATCAAAGGAAAAGTCGATCCGCTGATTGGCCTGAAAGAAAACGTTATCATCGGAAAGCTGATTCCGGTTGGTACGGGCATGAGCAAGTACCGTGACATCCGGCTGAATACCGACGCTATGATTGCGGCCAAGAAAGAAGAGGAGGAACGTCTTCGCCATGAAGCGGAAGAAGAGGCGGAATCCGAACAGGAGGCAGCAGTAGAGTCTGAGGGCGAGAATGCAGATGAGATAGAAGCAGCAGATACAGAGATGGAACTGACAGAAGAAATCTCTGAGGAAACAGAGGAAGATCTGGATGACATGTCCGGCGAGTCGGACGACGAAGATATGGAAAACGTCGAATCGGCGGAATAAAATCCGAAATAAGATCCGCAAGTTGAGTTGGAGATTATAATGTTAAGAAAATGGCTTACAGATTGTAAGCCATTTTCTATGTATAAATAGATTTATTTCCGTTCCAGTGTCGTCCCTTTGCGGAACCGTTCACAGGACTTCATGTACTTCATGCAGAAGTAGAATACGAGTCCGGTAGGTATGGTTGCGGTAAAGAAAGACACGTCAACATTAATCAGACCAATCAAAGCGCCGACAGCAATGGCGATGATTGCGGCCCAGTTGACGCCAGCATGATTGCCCTTTGGATCGTATAGATCCGCCAGCGCGGCGTCACTGTATTTCCTTTTGTGCAGAATGAAAAAGTCTGTAATCAGTACCGCAAAGATCGGTCCGAAGAATGCGGTGTAAATCTTACTGAACATGGCAAGGCCTGCGGCGGAACTGTCGTTTGTCAGAATCCACGGGCAGGTGCAGACAGCCAGAATACCAATGAGGATGACTGCTGTCCGGTGCTTCATCTTGAAAGCGTCCATAAATGCATAGGCCGGCGGGATGACGTTGCTGGCCAGGTTTGTGGTAAGCTGTGCAAAGATGATGAAGGATAGAGTGACGATCATAACGACCTTATTATCTACCATCTGCGCAAATGCGTTGATCGGGTTTGCCACTCCTGTTGCTGTAGAAGCCATGGCTCCAATGACACCAAGAAGGATCGTTGCAGGAACCATTGCCAGGAAGTAAGAGGCACCTCGTTTCATAACGGACATTCCTGACTTCATCTCACGAGAGTAGTCACCGGCATTGAGCATAACCGTCGTACTGTTTCCGAAGAAGGCGATGATTGCCGCTACAAACGGCATACCCCAGGTGCCGGATTTCTGCATCAGATTCTCGCTGACAACAGTACCGTACTGGGTGACGCACAGATAGAGAAGATATAACATGGCGATGGAGATGACAACGCCGCCAATATTACCGATCCATTTTGCGCCCTGGAATCCTTTAATGGAAAGGAGAATCTGGATGATCTGGAACACGAAGAACCACAGCCAGATATTGTCAAATCCAAAGAGGGCGATGGTGATATTGTTGATGGCCGCGCCGCCAAGCCAGGTCTGGTACCCATACCATACGATAGCAGGAAGTCCACGGATCAGACTTGGAACAACATTTCCTTTCGTACCGAACGCGCTTCGAAGCTGTACAGCGTACGGAGCGCCGGTCTTGTAGCTGAATTGATCGTTCAGCGCAATGCCGACGACCAGGATCAGGGAACCAATGGCAACAGCCAGAAACAACTGTGTCAGGTTCAGCCCAGCTTCAAGCTGTGCAGAACCCTGTGCCAGCGTACCAATAGAGATACAGCCGCCAAGCCAGAGCATTGTATTGGAGCCCCAGCTCATAATCCGTTTCTCCGCAGGAATCGGATTTAAGGAGGCACTTTCCTGCTTTATTTCATTATTTTTTTTGCTTCGCTCATATTGTTTTTCCTTCCTTATGGTTGCTAATTAACAGGGGTGATGTATTCGCCGTACCCTACTGCGTCCGGCATGTAAGTCTGGCCGTCTGCCACAACTTTTCCGCGGATCACCGTGCAGACAGGAGCGCCCTTTCCTTCCAGACCATCGAAACAGGATACGTGGCCCTTGGTGAGCAGCTTGCTCTGGTCACATTTCCATGATTTGTCCGGATCGACAATGACAACATCGCCGTCAAATCCAAGCTCAAACGCTCCTTTGCGTCCATAAAGCCCGAAGACTTTTGCCGGATTGTAGTCCATGACTTTGGCAATCAGGCTTGGGCTGAATCCTTTTTTATGTACGACCATATCGAACATCATTGGGAGGAAGAACTGAATGGAGTTCAGGCCACCCCAAGCGTGCCAGATATCTTTGGTGGCATTATCTTTCTCCTCATCGGCCGCCGGAGAATGATCGCTTCCGATACAGGAAAGTGTGCCATCCAGTACATAGTCCCAGAGCTTTTCCATTGCCTCTTTGTTTCGCATCGGGGGTGTGCATTTTGCGGGAGCGCCTTTCTCAAATTACAAAAGTCCTCTGTAAAATCCAAGATAATGCGGGCAGGTCTCAGCAGTGATCGGAAGACCTTCGTGGATGGCGTCCTTTACAACCTGGGCAACCATCGGGTGGCTGACATGGCAGATGTGGACACGTCCGCCGGTGGCCCTTGCCATATCAATCACATTCTTTGTCGCTACATATTCTGTCCAGACATCGTGAGAATCCAGAAAATCACGAATTTTCTCTTCACTTGTGCGGTTGTCTTTGGACTTGGCTTCTTTTTCCCGTTCCAATACCTGTCCATATTCCTCGCAGTGGAAACCACAAAGTGCGTTGTACGGCTTCAGAATCTCGAGAGCTTTCCGCACATTTCCGAGGTTGACGGTAGGGAAGAGGTCCCCGTTCGGACAGGTGAATCCTTTGAAAGCGGCAACGCCACAGTTGTAAAGATCCACCAGATCGTTTATGTTGTTTTTGACGGAATCTGGCTTGTTGTCGTAATCCCCTACAAGTCCGCCCCACAATGCGTAGTCTACGAGGGAATGACGGCTGACTTTGCTTAGCTTCAAGTCAAAGATTTCCTTGTTCATCAGGGACGGATCGTTGTTCAGCGGCATATCGATCAGACATGTACAGCCGGCAACAACAGCGGCACGGGAACCAGTCTCAAAATCCTCGCGGTACTCAAATCCAGGTTCGTTCAGGTGTGCGTGACAGTCGATAATTCCGGGGAAGACATAATTTCCTTTGGCGTCGATCACTTCTTTTGCTTCAGCCTCGGTGCCTTTTGCAAGAAAGGCCGCGTACTTGCCGTCCTGAATAGCAATATCTGCCTCGTAGATCCGATCCGGTGTTACAAGTTTTCCGTTTCTTACCAACAAATCGTACATACATTTTCCTCCTATAAATTTTCTGAATGTTTTTTTGAAACAGATGCAAATTCAAACAAATACAATGTTTCAAAATAATTATATAAACAATATATTATTCCAAAAACATAAAAAAAACAATGGAGGAAAATCGGGAAAATAAAAGGGGATTTTATCTATTATGTATAAAAAAGTTTTTATGGTTTTACTAAAATTGGTGAAAATGAAAAATATAAACTGTTGCCGGATAGGCATTGCGTCCGCTTATTTTTGTGTTATACTTAAAAACAAAGACAAAAATACGAGACAAAACAAATGAGAAAGGATGATGAAGTAATGAATCAGTTTCAAGGGTTGACGGCGGATGACCTTGCAGGATTTGAGGCAAAGTATATGGACAGTGCGCTCTGCCGCGCGATTACGAATGTACTTTATAAACATTCGGTAAAGGATGCGGCATTTTGCCATGAGGGCCTTGCGAAATCCCAATATGCTTTTTCCATAGACATCCCGACCATGCCAGTTACAAATCAGAAAGCAAGCGGACGCTGCTGGATCTTCTCTGCGCTCAACGTGCTTCGGGAAGTGACGGCAAAGAAATGCAATCTTGAGAAATTTGAGCTGTCCCAGAACTATACCGCATTCTGGGACAAGTTTGAGAAAGCCAATTATATGCTGGAGAGTATCATCAATTTAGCGGATCGTCCGGCGGATGACAGGATTGTCTGTCACGTTCTTTCCGAGGGTGTAGGTGACGGCGGACAGTGGGATATGTTTGTCAATCTGGTGGAAAAATACGGAGTTGTTCCAAAGAGCGCCATGGAGGAGACATACCAGAGCAGTAATACGAGAGATATGAATGGGCTGTTGAATTCCAAGCTCCGTCAATGTGCGGCCGCGCTTCGCCAGACTATCAGAGAGGGAGGCGACCCACAGGCGCAGAAAAAAGAAATGATGTCCGAGATCTATGGATTCCTCTGCATGTGTTTTGGAAAACCGCCGAAGAGTTTCGATTTTGAATATGTGGATAAAGATAAGAAATACCATGTAATACGTGGATTAACACCGCGGACATTCTATCAGGAATATGTGGGACTGAATCTCCGTGAGGATTATGTCAGCATTATCAATTCCCCGACGAAAGACAAGCCGTTTGGGAAGAGCTATACGGTGGATTACCTTGGAAATGTAGCTGAGGGTGCGCCGGTACGTTACTACAACATTCCAATGGACACATTAAAAGAACTGATTATCCGCCAGCTTTCTGATGGTGAGATCGTGTGGTTTGGAAGCGATGTTGGAAAATACGGGGAGCGTGATATGGGACTTTGGAGCACAGACTGCTATGACTTTGAGGGTACATACAGCATCCATTTTGATATGGAAAAAGGAGAAAGCCTGGACTACCGGGAGAGTGCCATGAATCATGCCATGGTGATTACCGGTGTGGATCTGGACGAGAAGGGCAAAGCCCTGAAATGGAAGATCCAGAACAGTTGGAGCGACGAGCATGGTGAGAAAGGCTACTATCTGATGGGAGCCGAGTGGTTCGATCGTTTTGTATATCAGGCTGTGATTCATAAAAAATATTTGACAGAGGCTCAGATTGCCGAGGCAAATGCGGAGCCGATCCATCTCAATCCATGGGATCCGATGGGGAACACTTGCAAGGTAAAACAGCAGAACGAAATCAATAAAAATTTTTATGGCGCCGGAAAACTGATCCGGCGCTGTAAAGTTTAAAAATAAAAAAGCAGGAGGAGAGAATCATGGTGATGACACGTGAGAGGGCACATGAGATTTTACACAAATATATGGAAGGGGAGCGCTATCTGGAACATTCCTATGCGGTGGAAGCGATCATGCGTGGAGTCGCCGCAAAGCTGGCTCCCGACGAGGTGGAATACTGGGGGATTGTAGGGCTTCTCCATGATTTGGACGAGGAGCACTGCCCTTGGAAAGAGCATCCGGAGACACACGGACCGACATCGGTCGAGATCCTGAAAAAAGAAGGCGTTGAGGATCCGGTTTTGTTTGACGCCATTTGCGCCCACAATCCGGAGAGCGGAGTGAAGGCAAAGACAAAGCTGCAGTACGCAATTCTGGCCTGTGATCCGATGAGCGGATTTTTAAAAGCAATCGCCCAGATCTATCCGGACAAAAAGATCGCAAGCGTTAAGCACAAATCCGTGCAGAAACGATTCCGAGAGCACCGTTTTGCGGCAGGCGCTAACCGGGATTACATGGAAGCGATTGAGTTTACGGGAATGGATTTTGACGAGTTTATTGATATCGCGCTGGAAGCAATGCGGGAAATTGCGGACCAGATCGGGCTGTAGAAGGAGGGTTTTGTTTTCCGTATCAATCATCATTATTTATATCATGGATTGCGGACTCAGAAGAGTCCGTTTTCTGTTTTGGACAAAAAGGTGGAGCCGCTGCTCTGGCAGATTACGGATCTACTGTAGCATCAGCCCCACCCGGTTTTATTGATCTAATTTTAAGCCATCTTTAAATGCTTCGCCAACTCGCTCGGTTACTTTATAGTATCCATGAGTATAAGGATCAAAAGCGATAGCGTTTACCAAAGTCATATCAGGTTTATCGCCAACCATAATGCGCTCATCAGCGGTAATATTGACAACTTTTCCAATCACACCGCATCCATATTCGTTTTTCTGGTATTCAATAAATTCGCACTCTAAGCAGATAGGAAATTCGTTGATGACAGGTGCGTCCACCATCTCGGCTTTACTTGTAGTCAGCCCGCTTTTTTCAAATTTATGTACGACTTTGTTGCCGGATACAACACCAAAATAGTCTGCCTCAACTACATGATCGGCGTCTGCGATACTAACTGTAAAAGAGCCTCTGGCCCGGATGTTTTTAACCGTTTTATGGGATTCTGTTAATTGAAGAGCCACGGTATTTCTGGACTGCATGGTTCCCCATGCGGCATTCATAACATTGACGCTGCCATCTTCGTTATAAGTTGTTACCATTAAAACAGGCATTGGAAAAATACCTTCCGTTAATTTTAATTTTTTTCTCATGCTGTCTGCCTCCTTGTCTGAAATTGACTTAAGTCCTAATCTTGCATATAATTATAGCAAGTAACAAAGAAAAGACAAGTACTGTCAAAAAAGACAGGTACTATTATTAAGGAAAGTATACATGATAAAAAAATACATTGAAAATTCAAATTTTGAAGAGACGGGATTTTATTACACGCTATCGCTGATTTCAGGGAAGCACAAGATGATTATTCTTTATTGTCTGATGGAATTTGAGGTTGTACGTTTCAACGAATTGAAACGCTATTTAAAAAAGATAACGGATAAAACTCTTAGCAATAATTTAAAAGAACTGGAAGCAAATCATCTTATCATTAGAAAAGAGTATCCTCAAATACCTCCAAAAGTCGAATATCGTTTGAGTGACAGAGGCAGGTCCTTGATGAAAGTATTAGATCAGCTATGTGTTTGGGGAGAAAATAACCGAGAAGAGTGAGTACGGGAATTCGAATTGGATGATTTTGCGGGCCGGAAAGCTGACAGAGAATGAGTAAGAGTGCTGTTTCGTGCTAAAATAGATGAAGCAGCATAACGGGGGGAACGGCAAATGGTTTTTGAAAAGATGCTGACGATGCAGGGGATGATGTTCTTCTTTGTGATCATTGGCTTTATTGTGAGAAAGAGAAGAATTGTAGGGACGACAGGTCGGCTCAATATGGTGGATCTGTGTCTTTATGTGTTGCTGCCTTTTAATATTTTTCATGCCTTTTTAGTACAGCCCCATCACGATGTGTGGGGACCGGTGGTGATTACGATACTGTTGTCTGTACTCTACAATGTAATCTCGGTAGCGTCTGCCTTTCTGCTTTACAAAAAGACGGACGAGGAGAAGAAAAAGCCGCTCCGTTACGGAACCATCGTTTCTAACGGGGGATTCCTTGGCAATCCGGTGATCGAGAGCATTTACGGAACGTCCGGGCTTTTGTACGCAGCGGTTTTCATGCTTCCAGTGCGGGTGGTGATGTGGTCGGTGGGCGTCTCCTGCTTCCTTCCGGGACAGAAAAAGAACGTGCTGAAAAAGGTGATCACTCACCCATGTATTGTCGCGATCTATCTGGGACTGATTGTGATGGTGCTCCCAGTGGCATGGCCAGATTTTTTCCTGAATGGGGTGGAGGGCTTAAGCAGCGCTAACACGCCGGTCAGCATGATGCTCATCGGAATGATGCTGGCGGAGATGGATCCGAGAGGGCTTGTCGACCGGACGATGGTATGGTATGCGGCAGTGCGGCTTGTTCTGATTCCGGCGGTAGTCTTTGCGGTGACAGCGCTGATACCGTTAGATCCGGTGCTGCGTGGCATTACTGTGATTATGGCGGGGATGCCGGCTCCGGTGACGACAGCGCTACTTTCCTCTAAGTACCATGGGGACGAGCGGTACGCAACCGGTATGAATTTTTTTTAAGTACACTTTCGTCTACTTGTGACCCTGCCGCTCTGGTGTCTGCTGCTCGGATAGGAGATAGAAAAAACTGATAAAGAGAAAGAAATTGTCTATAAAATAACTGATAAATTATTAACCGATAAGTTTATTTTTTAACGCTTGACGAAAGAAGGTGTGAATTTTATAATAAATTTAAAGTTGAATGAAGAATCTGTGAGATACCACTATGGTGCGATGTGCAGCACGGAAATGATAGCCGGAGCCGAAGGGGCATGCAAGAAACTCTCAGGCAAAAGGAACAGGTTCGGACAACACTCTGGAGAACAATATGATTGTACCGAAGAAGTAATCTGACCGGCAGCACAGCAACGTGTCAGATAATCTTTCAGGTAAAAGGACAGAGGCAGATTTGAGAACTTCTCGTAAAGAGGGAAGGCTCTTGATCTGTCTTTTTTGATGCGCCGGATTTTCGGCCGGAATCCGCTGTGGCAAAAAAGACATGGACAAGTAACAGTTCAGCCATAACAGCCAGGACGAGCCGCTATGTGGCTTTTATCGCCACTTGCGTGGCTGAACTGTTGCCAGCATATTGATTGAGGAGGTATTACGAATGAGTATGGTAAGCGATGTAACAACTTACGTCAAAGAGTATGACCCTGAGGTCGGAGCGGCGCTCGAACAGGAGCTGGGAAGGCAGAGACGGAATCTGGAGCTGATTGCGTCGGAAAATATTGTGACTCCGCAAGTGATGATGGCGATGGGTACGGTGCCGACAAACAAGTATGCGGAAGGATATCCGGGAAAGCGGTATTACGGCGGATGCGAATACGTGGACGTGATTGAAAACCTGGCCATTGAGAGAGCAAAAAAACTTTTTGGGAGCGAGCATGTATGCGTACAGCCGCATTCCGGAGCCAGCGCGAACATGGCAGTGTACCAGGCATTTTTGAAGCCGGGGGACACGGTAATGGGACTCAACCTGGATCATGGCGGACACCTGACACACGGATCACCGGTCAATATGTCCGGGATTCTCTACCGCTTCGTACCGTACAGCATCAATGACGAGGGATTTCTGGATTACGACGAAATCCTCCGCATCGCCAAAGAATGTCAGCCGAAGATGATCGTGGCAGGCGCATCAGCTTATCCGAGGGCGATCCGGTTTGATTTGTTTGCGGAGATCGCAAAGGAAGTTGGAGCGATTCTCTTCGTAGACATGGCGCACATTGCGGGACTGGTAGCGGCAGGACTTCACCAGAGCCCGGTGCCATACGCGGATGTGGTGACAACGACGACCCACAAGACGCTGCGGGGACCAAGAGGCGGCATGATTCTGTGCAAGGAAGAACACGCAAAGGCAATCAACAAAGCGGTATTCCCAGGCACCCAGGGCGGTCCGCTGGAGCACGTGATCGCAGCCAAGGCTGTCTGCTTCGGGGAAGCGTTACGACCGGAATTTAAGACTTATCAGGAGCAGATCTTAAAGAACGCAAAGGCGCTTGCAGGCGCGCTCATGGAAGAGGGATTCCAGCTTGTCAGTGGCGGAACGGACAACCACTTGATGCTGGTAGATCTCCAGAATATGGGAATCACGGGAAAAGAGCTTCAAAGACGGCTTGACGAAGTGTATATCACAGTCAACAAAAATGCGGTGCCGAACGATCCGGCAAGCCCGTTCGTGACAAGCGGAATCCGTATCGGTACTCCAGCAGTCACAACGAGAGGACTCAAAGAAGAAGAGATGAGAACGATTGCCAGACTAATTAAGATGGCGGTGACGGACTTTGATACAAAGGCGGATGAGATCCGTGGCACAGTAAACGAAATCTGTGGAAGATATCCGTTATACGAGTAGAAAGGAGTGAGGGGATGGAATTAAAAACACCACTTTATGAGGAACATGTAAAGGCGGGCGGCAAGGTGGTGCCGTTTGCGGGCTACCTGCTTCCGGTTCAGTACCCGGCGGGAGTCATCAAAGAACATATGGCGGTACGGACGAAGGCGGGACTTTTTGACGTTTCCCATATGGGAGAAGTACTCTGCACCGGACCGGATGCCAAAGCAAACTTACAGATGCTTCTGACAAATGATTATACAAAGATCAAGGACGGGCAGGCAAAGTACAGCCCGATGTGCAATGAACACGGCGGAACGGTGGACGATCTGATCGTTTACCGCAAATCAGAGGAAGAATATCTGATTGTCGTCAATGCAGCAAACAAAGAGAAAGATTATCAGTGGATGCTGGATCATCAGTTTGGCAATGTGACGTTTACCGACGTCTCCGAACAGTATGCACAGCTTGCGCTCCAGGGACCAAAAGCGCTTGACATTTTAAGAAAACTGACAAAGGAAGAATGGATTCCGCAGAAATACTATCATGCGGTATTTGACGCCGAGGTGGCAGGCATCCCTTGCATTGTATCCAAAACCGGGTACACCGGAGAGGACGGTGTGGAACTGTATCTGGCGTCCGAATATGCGGCGCAGATGTGGAACGCCCTTCTGGAAGCTGGAAAGGAAGAAGGCCTCATTCCATGCGGGCTGGGAGCGAGAGATACCCTCCGGATGGAAGCGGCGATGCCATTGTACGGACACGAGATGAACGAGGAAATCAGCCCTCTGGAAGCGGGACTTACCTTTGCGGTGAAACTGGCAAAAGAGGACTTCATCGGAAAAAAGGCATTGGAAGAGGCAGGAGAGCCCAAGCGGGAGCGCATCGGCCTTAAAGTGACCGGAAGAGGCATTATCCGGGAAGAGCAGACCGTAATCTGTGCGGGAGAAGAGATTGGAACGACGACCTCCGGGACACATTGCCCATACCTGGGATACCCGATCGCCATGGCGCTTGTGCAGGCCGGTAAAGTAACACCTGGGGACAAAGTAGAAGTCAATGTGCGTGGACGAAACGTTGAGGCGGAAGTAGTAGAACTTCCATTTTATAAAAGAGCGAAATAAACAGAGAAAAGGAGAAGAATCATGGAAATCAGAGAAGAATTAAACTATGTCAAATCACACGAGTGGGTAAAAGAAGAGGGAGAAGTCGTAACAATCGGTCTGACGGATTATGCACAGTCAGAGCTTGGCGACCTTGTTTTTGTCAATCTTCCGGAAGAAGGAGATGAAGTGAGTGTGGGCGAAGCATTCGGTGATGTGGAGTCTGTCAAAGCGGTATCTGACGTTTATTCCCCGGTGAGCGGCGTTGTGTGCGAGATCAACGAGCGGCTCCTTGACGAACCAGAGTACATCAACGAAGCTCCGTATGACGCATGGTTTATCAAAGTCAAAGACGTCACCGAAAAAGAAGAGCTGTTATCAGGAGATGAATACAAAGCATTTGTAGAGAGCGAAAAAGAATAACGGAGAGGCGGTGAATTCGCATGGGCGGCTATGTACCAAATACAAAAGAGCAAAGACAGGACATGCTTAAGGCAATAGGACTGTCCTCCATGGAAGACCTGTTTGTGGATATCCCGCAAGAAGTCCGTCTCAAAGGAGAACTTGAGATCCCACAGGGCAAGTCCGAGCTGGAAGTGAAACGGGAGATGGAAGATCTGGCAGGCAAGAATCGGGTGTTCCGCACGATTTTCCGTGGCGCGGGGGCGTACCGTCACTATATCCCGGCAGAGGTCACAAGCATCATTTCCAAGGAAAATTTTCTGACGGCGTACACACCGTATCAGGCGGAAGTAAGCCAGGGCATCCTGCAATCGATTTTTGAGTATCAGACGATGATTTGTGATCTGACCGGGATGGACGCATCCAATGCGTCGGTTTATGACGGAGCATCTGCGGCAGCGGAAGGTGTTGCTATGTGCAGAGAGAGGAAGCGGGCGAAAGCGCTGATTTCGGGAGCGACGTCTCCGTATGTGATTCAGACCATTCAGACCTATTGCCATGGAAACGGAATGGAGATGGAAGTGATTCCGGAAAAGGACGGAAAGACCGATTGGGAGAAACTAAAGGCACGCCTGGATTCCGGGACAGCCTGCGTCTACATCCAGCACCCGAATTTCTACGGAAATCTGGAAGACGCAAAAGAGATCGGAGAGCTGACGCATGAGGCGGGAGCGAAATTCGTGATGGGCGTCAACCCGATTTCGCTTGGGATGTTAAAGACTCCGGCGGAGTATGGAGCCGATGTAGCAGTCGGAGAAGGACAGCCTCTCGGACTTCCACTGGCGTTCGGGGGACCATACATCGGATTTATGGCATGTACGGACAAGATGATGCGCAAGCTTCCGGGAAGAATCGTCGGGCAGACGAAAGACCGGAATGGAAAGACCGGATATGTGCTGACGCTCCAGGCAAGAGAGCAGCATATCCGCAGAGAAAAAGCGTCCAGCAACATTTGCTCCAACCAGGCGCTCTGTGCGCTGGCGGTGACAGTCTACCTTTCCTCCATGGGGAATGAGGGGCTTCGGGAGGCGGCTTTGCAGTCCGCATCCAAGGCACACACGGTGGTCAAAGACTGGAACCATCGGATATCACACAGAAAATCAGGGAACTTCTTCCATGAATTTGTGACGACGTCAAAGGTATCCGCAAAAGAGACGTTAGACGCGCTGGAAGCGCATGGGATTCTGGGCGGATATCCTCTGGATGAGCACCGGATTCTCTGGTGCTGTACCGAGGTCAATACAAAAGAAGAAATGGATGACGTGATCCGGATTCTGAAGGAGGTGCAGTCATGCTAGTGTTTGAAAAGAGCAGACAGGGACGCGGAAATGGGATGCTCCCGAAATGGGAAGGAGAAACCTTTGAACTCCCAAAGACAGAACAAAGACAGAAAAAGCTTCACCTGCCGGAGATTGCGGAGGGTGATCTGAGCAGACATTACAGTGAGCTTGCGAGAAAATCCCACGGAGTCAACGATGGATTTTATCCGCTTGGTTCCTGTACTATGAAATATAACCCGAAGATCAACGAGACGGCAGCGGCCCTTCCGGGATTTACGGAAATTCATCCGTTACAGCCGGAACATACGGTGCAAGGATGTCTGGAAGTGTTTAAAACAGCGGAGGAAACGCTGTGCACTATTACAGGAATGGACCATATGGTCTTCCAGCCGGCAGCAGGGGCCCATGGGGGAATTTACAGGGCTGCTTCTGATCCGTGCCTACCATGAGAGTCGGGGCGACGCAAAACGGACGAAGATCCTCGTCCCGGATTCCGCGCACGGTACAAACCCGGCAAGTGCGGTGATGGCAGGATACAAGGTCGTCAGCGTCCTGTCCGGACCGGATGGCTGTGTGGATCTGGAAAAATTAAAAGAAGCTGCCGACGATGAGACGGCGGGCATTATGCTGACAAACCCGAATACCCTTGGGATTTTTGAGAAACAGATTCTGGAGATTACGGAAGTGATACACGGCTGCGGAGGGCTCTGTTACTATGACGGTGCCAACTTAAACGCTGTGATGGGAACGGTCCGTCCGGGAGATATGGGATTTGACGTGGTACATTTAAACCTCCACAAGACTTTCTCCACTCCGCACGGAGGCGGTGGTCCGGGAAGCGGTCCGGTAGGATGCAAACAGATTCTGGCGGACTTTCTCCCGTCCATCCTGGTAGAGGGCGAGGATGTCTTACATATGAAGAAACCGGAGCACAGCATTGGAGAGATGAAAAGCTTCTACGGCAATTTCCTTGTTGTTGTAAGGGCGCTGGCTTATCTGAAATCCCTTGGAAAAGAGGGAATTCCGGAGGCAAGCCAGAATGCGGTGCTCAACGCAAACTATATGCTGCACGGTCTTGCGGATATCTTCCCGGCCGCCAATGGAACGAGATGTATGCATGAATTTGTCATCAGCCTGTCTGGCCTGAAGAAGAAAACCGGCATTTCCGCAATGGATATTGCAAAAGGACTTCTGGACAACGGCATCCATCCGCCGACCATGTACTTCCCGCTGATCGTGGACGAAGCACTGATGATCGAGCCGACGGAGACAGAATCCAGGGAGACGCTGGATGAAGCGCTTAAAGTCTTCCATCGGCTGTATCAGCAGGCAAAAGCAGAGCCGGAAAGCCTGCACCTGGCGCCTGTTAGCACACCGGTTACAAGACTTGACGAGGTGGAGGCGGCCAGACATCCTGTGCTGAAGTATGAATTTGAAGAATAGGGTGAAACGACATGTTGGAAAAGCTGACTTACATAGAAAGCAACACAACCAATCCATATCATAATCTTGCTCTGGAGGAAGCGCTTTTGTTCGGGTGCGGGAAGGAGGAATGTATCCTCTACCTCTGGCAGAACGAGAAGACCGTTGTCATCGGGAAAAACCAGAATGCCTGGAAAGAATGTCGTACGGAAAAACTGGAACGGGACGGGGGACACCTGGCACGGCGGCTCTCAGGGGCGGAGCCGTCTACCACGATCTTGGAAATCTGAATTTCACCTTTCTCGTTTCCAGAGAGCATTACGATTTGGACCGGCAGCTTGCAGTGATCCAAAGGGCGCTGGAACATCTGGGACTTCGTGCTGAAAAGTCCGGGCGAAATGATCTTTTGATCAACGGAAAAAAATTTTCCGGAAATGCCTTTTACCGCCATGGAGACCACTGTTATCACCACGGAACCATTATGGTGGCGGTGGACAAAGAGAGGCTGGGTTCGTATCTAACGGTTTCTACGGCAAAGCTTCAGTCCAAAGGGGTGGATTCCGTACGCTCCAGAGTGGCGAATCTGACGGATTATCTTCCGAATCTGGCGATCGACAGCCTGAAAGAAGCGCTCCGGCAGGCGTTCGGGGAAGTTTACGGGCTCCCGGTAGAAGAAAGAAGCCAGGATGAAGAAGAACTTGCAAAACGGACAGAATTCTTTAGCTCCTGGGAATGGCTCTATGGACGGAGAATCCCGTTCCAGCACGAGAGAACGAAGAAATTCCCGTGGGGCGAAGTGACGATCCAGTTTGAAGTGGAAAAGGGCAGAATCCGGGAGGCGGCAGTCTATTCAGACGCCTTAAAAACCGGACTGATTGAGGTGCTGCCAGAATATCTGAAAGGAGTCCGCTTTCAGAGCAGCAGCATCTGGACTGAGCTCGGTCTCTACTGGTCTGCGGATCCGGAGGAAGAGCAGATGATGATGGATATCAGAAAATGGATGAAAGAAGAGGAATGGTAGATGGAAGGACAATTTGATCTGATTGTAATCGGAGCAGGACCGGGCGGCTATGTGGCGGCAATCAAGGCGGCAAAACTTGGCCTTAAGACTGCGGTCATCGAGAATAGGGAAGTGGGCGGAACGTGCCTGAACCGTGGATGCATCCCGGCGAAAGCGATGATCCATGCGTCTTCTATATACAGGGAAATGCAAAACAGTGAAGAAATCGGAATTTTCGCATCCGAAGTCACCTACGATTACGGCAGGATACTCGAATATAAAGAAGGGACGACCAGGCAGCTCGTCCAGGGGATCGAACAGGTATTAAAGGCAAACAGCGTGGAGATCATCTGCGGAACCGGAACGCTCCTGCCGGGAAATGAGGTGAAAGTCGCTTCCGAAGAAGGAGAAGAGCTACTGAAGGCAAAGGATGTTTTACTGGCGTCCGGCTCCAGGCCACTCCGGATTCCGATTCCTGGCATTGATCTGCCGGGGGTCATCACAAGCGATGATCTGTTTCGGATGAAAGAAGTGCCGGAAAGCCTTGTCATGATCGGGGGAGGTGTCATCAGTGTGGAATTCGCAACCGTATATGCGGCCCTTGGGACGAAAGTAACGATTCTGGAAGCCATGCCGAGACTGGTCCCGAATATGGATAAAGAAATTTCCCAGAATCTCAAGATGATTCTGAAAAAGCGGGGAATCGAGATCCACACTGCGGCAGCGGTGCAGTCCATTGAGCAGGACGAGGATGGATATCTCTGTCATTACACTGAGAAAGAAAAAGAGCAGCAGGCGAAAGGTGCTTATGTACTCTGTGCAGTGGGACGGTGCGCCAACACGGACGGCCTGCTTGGCGAAGACATGACTTTGGAGCTTGCAGGGGGCCGTGTCGTGGTAGACGAACACTTTGCCACGTCCATGCCACATGTCTATGCCATCGGAGATCTGATCGGAGGAGCGCAGCTCGCTCATGCGGCAAGCGCCCAGGGCGTTGCTGTGGCAGAGCGTCTGGCAGGAAAAGCGCGTTCCATCGATGTGAATGTGATACCGGGATGTGTGTATACAGATCCGGAGATTGCTTCCGCAGGTCTGACTGAAGACGAGGCGAAAGAAAAAGGAATCGAAGTAGAGACAGGTAAGTTTATTATGAGTGCCAACGGGAGATCTATCATCACAAAAGAAGAGAGGGGATTCATCAAGGTGGTGGCGGACAAGGAAAGTCATGTGATTCTCGGAGCCCAAATGATGTGTGCAAGGGCTACCGACATGATTGGGGAATTCGTGACCGCCATCACGAACCAGATGACGGTATCTCAGCTTCTGAAAGGTATGAGGGCACATCCGACCTACAATGAAGGGATCGGAGAGGCGCTGGAAGAGCTGGAAGGCGGCGCCATCCATGTCCTTCCGAAGAAAAAACGGTAAGAAAAAGAGACTTGTCAGATGTCGGAAAAAGAAGTAAAGTAATATGGAAATATACGAGGAAGATGAAAGAGGAAGAGATATGATTGATTACAAAAATGATGAAGCAAAACGTCAGAATGTGATTCAGTTTGTCAGGGCGACGCAGGAGATTATGGAGAAAGAAGGTATTAAAAAGGTTTCCATCCGTAAGATCGCGGCTGTTTCGGGCTTTCATAATTCTACTATTTATCTGTATTTTAAAGATCTGGACGAGCTTGTAATGCTGTCGTCCATCAGACACTTTCAAAAATACAGCAGTGATCTGGAAAAATTAAGTAACCGGCATGTTGACGCCTACGAAAATTTCTTTGCGATATGGGAGTATTTTGCGGATTCAGCCTTTCAATATTCATGCGTATTCTATAATTTCTTTTTCGGGAAATACAGTGATGATCTGACCGTTTTTTTGAACCGTTACTATGATCTGTTTCCAGAAGAAAAGAGTGCGCTCAGCGAGGAAATCGAAGCTATGTACCTGGGACGCAATTATCAGGAACGATGCATGAAGATCCTGGCGCCGTTGATCGGAGATCCGCGGACACGTGTGACAAAAGAAAACGCGGAGATTGTAAATGACATCAGCGTCTGCTTTTGTATGGATCTGCTCAATAAAAAGTGTGCGAATCCGGAAATGGATAATGAAGTATTGAAAAAGCATATGATGGATATGCTACGATTTATTATTGAAAAATAGAAGAATAGAAGAGTTGAAAAAGCCTTCCGTGGGAATCTGAATGGGATTCTTACGGAGGGCTTTTTTGCTGCTAACACAGTGAAAGTTTCACTTTTGGATGAATCGTTGCGTCTGAGATTGAAAAAATCTATAAACCTATTGACAATAATCGCGATTAGTGATAAGTTAATCGTATAAATTATTAAATAATCGCGATTATTAAGAAACTATATTGTGCAAAATGCACAATTCATTTGTGTGCTTTTTTAGAAGGAGGATTTGAGATGAGACTGGAAATCGGGAATTTCTATGTGCGGAATATCATCTTTGGAGAAAAATTATCGTTTGAAAGTGGGATTCTAACGATCAATAAGGACGAAGCGCTTACTTATATCAGAGCAGACGAGCGCATCACAGAGGCGGAACTCTATATCGCAAAACCTGGGGATCCGATCCGGATATGTCCGGTAAAAGAGGCGATCGAGCCTCGTGTCAGACCGGATGGGAGAGGAGTTTTCCCTGGATATACCGGAGATCTGGAGCGGGCTGGAAACGGTACCGTACATGCACTTAAAAATTGCAGCGTACTCGTCGTAGGCAGACACTGGGGAGGTTTCCAGGACGGTCTGATTGATATGAGCGGAGAAGGACAGAAATATACTTACTTTGGGCAGTTGAATAATATCGTCCTGGTGGCGGACACGAACGAGGTGTTTGAGCAGAGAGAGCAGCAGAAAAAAAACGACGCGCTCAGGAGAGCAGGGCATAAACTGGCGGAATATATTGCACAATGTGTAAAAGAACTCAAGCCGGAGGAGACGGAAGTCTACGATCTGGATGCCATGATCCGGAGAGGTGCGGATGTGGAAACCCTTCCATCTGTGGTCTATGTGATGCAACCACAGTCCCAGATGGAAGAACTCGGATATAACGACCTTGTGTATGGCTGGGATATGAACCGCATGGTGCCGACCGTAATGCATCCAAATGAGATTTTGGACGGGGCTTTGGTGTCAGGAAGTTTCATGCCGGTTTCCTCCAAATGGTCCACTTATGATTTTCAGAATTGTCCGAATATCAAGGCCCTTTACAGAGAGCATGGAAAGACCATCAATTTCCTTGGCGTGATTATGTCGAACTTAAATGTGGCGTTGGAACAGAAAGAGCGGGCGGCGCTCTTTGTGGCACAGATTGCGAACACACTGGGAGCGGATGGCGCTGTTGTGGCGGAGGAAGGATACGGAAACCCGGATGCTGATTTTGTAGGCTGTATCGTTGCTCTTGAGGATGCGGGAGTCAAGACGGTGGGGATTTCCAATGAATGTACTGGACGTGACGGACAGTCCCAGCCGCTTGTCACGCTGGATGAAAGTGCGATGCCATTGTATCCTGCGGAAATGTATCGGAACTGATTGAACTTCCGCCGATGGAGATTGTGCTTGGGGAACTGGAGGCTCTTGGGAGAGACGGGTTATCCGGGGGATGGGCGGCCGATGAGAAACTGGGGCCTTCCGTCAGAGAAGATGGATCGATCATTATGGAGAACAATTCCATGTTTTGTGGAGATCAGGTCTGTGGCTGGTCCCCGAAAACAATGAAGGAATTTTAAGGAGGTGCGGCAATGAAAAAGGCGATTTTATATATCAATCAGTTTTTCGGGCAGATCGGAGGAGAAGATCAGGCCGATTTTGCTCCGGCCATAAGAGAAGAAAAGATAGGTCCGGCGCTGGAGTACGCAAAAACACTACATGCGGAAATTACACATACTATTATCTGCGGCGATAATTACATGGGATCTCATACGGAAACGGCAGTCAATGAAATCCTTGAAATGCTGGCTGATAAAGAGTTTGACCTGTTTCTGGCAGGGCCGGCGTTTCAGGCAGGGCGGTATGGCGTGGCGTGCGGTACGATCTGTAAAGCAGTAAAGGACAGATATCACGTTCCAGTGCTGACTTCTATGAACGAAGAAAATCCGGGAGCGGAAATGTTTAAGCACGATATGTATATTTTAAGAGGCGGTAATATCGCTTCCAAAATGCGAAAGGATGTAAAGACGGTCACTAGTCTGGCAAACAAAATTCTGGATGGAGAAGAAGTCAGAAGTGCGGAAGAAGAGGGATATTTCGGACGTGGTATTCGTAGACAGTATGGAGAAAGGATGCCAAACCGGCGTCTGAGCGTATGGTGGAGATGCTTGTAAAAAAGCTAAATGGGGAACCGTTTGAGACGGAACTTCCGATGCCGAAACTGGACCGTGTACCGATTGCTCCGGCAGTCAAAGATCTGAAGAAAGCCAGAATTGCTCTGTTAAATACAGGAGGCATTGTTCCAGTTGACAATCCGGACAGGATTCAGTCAGCGTCGGCGACCCGGTGGGGTAGATACGATATATCCAATACAGACCGTCTGGAGAGCGGCGTGTACAAGACGATCCACGCAGGATTTGACCCGGCGGCAGCAGATGCGGATCCGAATGTGGTAGCACCTGTAGACGCATTGAAAGTACTGGAAAAAGAAGGTGCTTTTGGAAGCCTGCATCCGTATTTTTATACAACTGTGGGGACTGGTACGACACAGGCGGAGGCGCAGAGAATGGCAAGAGAAATCCTGCCGTATCTGATGGAAGACCACGTAGACGCTGTAATTATGGTTTCTACATGAGGCACTTGTACTCGTTGCGGCGCAACGATGGTAAAAGAAATCGAAAAAGGAGGACTTCCGATTGTACAGATGTGCAATCTGATTCCTGTTGCCAAGACGGTAGGAAGCAACAGGATTGTGCCGACAATCTCGATCCCGTACCCGCTGGGAGATCCGGCGACTTCCAAAGAAGAGCAGTGGAAACTCAGATATCACAGGACAAAGGTAGCGCTGGAAAGTCTGGCCACAGACATCAAAGAGCAGACAGTATTCAGAGTATAAGGAGGCGGGTTATGGAGAAAAGAAAACAGAAGAACAGCGTGTTCTATATCTCTCTGATACTAATCGCGATCATGGCGGTCTGGTCGGTTGCCTTTAATGAAAGTTTTACAAAAGTTTCTGATGCGGCGTTCGCGTTTTTGACAACAGATTTCGGCTGGCTCTATCTCCTGGCAATGATCGTATTTCTGGTGTTCGTATTGTACGTGGCATTTGGCCGGTATGGGAAAATCCGGCTTGGAGGAGATGACTCCAGGCCGGAATATAGTAACCTGACATGGTTTGGACTGCTTTTCGGCTGTGGCATGGGGGTGGGGCTTGTATTCTGGGGAGTAGCAGAGCCTTTGACACACTACCTGAACCCAGTGGGCGTGGAGAGTGCAACGCCGGAAGCAGCGGATTTTGCAATGAAATCTTTCTTTATGCATTGGGGGATTCTTCCGTGGGCGAACTATGCTGTGATCGGTCTGGCTCTGGCTTACTTTATGTTTCGGAAGAACAAGAAAGGTTTAGTCAGCAGTATCCTGGAACCGTTATTAGGCGAAAAAATGACAAAAGGATGGCTGGGAAAACTTGTGGATATTCTGGCGGTTTTTGCTACCGTGGCAGGTATCGTAACGTCCCTGGGGCTTGGGACGATGCAAATTAATGCAGGATTTAATAAATTGTTCGGGATTCCGACCACATTACTTGTACAGATTGGGATTGTAGTGGTTGTTTCGATTCTCTATATCGGGTCCGCCGTATCCGGTATTGAAAAGGGAATCAAGGTGATTTCAGATACCAATCTATATGTAGCGATCGGTCTGTTGCTCGTATGTTTTCTGGTAGGGCCAAAGATAGAGATACTTGACAGCTTTGTTAATGGCATTGGACAGTATATCGGAGATTTTATTCCGGATGCTCTAAAAGTCGGGGCATACGGGGATAATAGCTGGCTGGGAAGCTGGAGACTGTTTTACTGGGCGTGGTTTATCGCATGGGCTCCGTTTGTAGGCGTTTTTATTGCCAGAATCTCAAAGGGAAGAACAATCAGAGAGTTTGTCCTTGGAGTCGTCCTTGTACCGGCATTTGCGTCCTGCATTTGGGGAGCGGTATTTGGAAGTCTTGGAATCAATCTGGGAGAGACGGGGGTTCTTAGTTTGGATGTATTAAATGAAGTGGCGGCTACGCCGGAAGTTGGACTTTTTGTAGTCCTTCAGAAATATCCGCTTGGTTTTGTACTTTGCATTGTGGCACTTGTATCTCTCTGCGCGTTTTTTATTACGTCGGCTAATTCCGGGGTATACGTTCTGTCCATGCTGACGACAGATGGGGAGATTAATCCGCCGAACAGTAAAAAAATTCTCTGGGGAATGATCCAATCGGTGATGGCGGTCGGTCTTCTGATGGCAGGGGGATTAAAACCGCTCCAGACAATCTCATTGGCTGCGGCATTTCCGTTTATTCTGATCATGTTTGCGGCGTGTGCGGCATTTATAAAAGCAATTAAGAAAGAAAAAATTTGATAACCCTCCTGAAAAATATTACGGCCTTTTTGCAAGGAGACCGATAATATTTTTCGTATTCTATAGGAAAGCCCTCGGGGTAGAATGGGCACACCGCAATCAGGGATATTACCGCTTTGTGGTATTACGGCGGTGTGCAAAAGTGTTTAAGCCCGGGGATGGAGGAGAAAGAGACATTGAGGTGGGATTGCCTACTTCGCTTCTATGAGAAGGGAGAAACGATGGGATATCTGATTGGGTGGACGAGGCAGACTGCTGAAGTCCTCAAAGAATTGGAAACGACAGGGGAATACCGGGTGAAAGAGGAGTATATCCGGAAAAAGAACGGAGATATCGCAGGTTATTATCTGGAACTGTACCGGTGGTATACGGAAAAAAGCAGGGCGTATCTTCCGGCGGCCGTGGAGGGAGAATTTCCGATCTGGTTTTCCCTCAACAGTGATTACCGACTGCAGAAGACGGAGGGAACAGTGATCATCAGAGCCAGAATCCCCGGGGAAATGGCGCTTGTCATCGACGCTGGAAGATGGGACAGCAGGGGAAACCATATGTATATCTGCAAAAATGCCAAGGACAGGGCTGACTTTGAAAAGCTTTTGAACACCTACGGGATATATGACGAGACCATTCTGGTGGACAGGAAAGGGATTTTCTATCCGATGCTCAGAAAGAGAATGATGGAGAGCTGGGAGAGGCTCTTTACGATGCCGCCGGACAGACCGGAAAATGGATACGCTACTACATGGGT
>ENA-OQHL01000403-OQHL01000403.1-human-gut-metagenome-genome-assembly--contig:-NODE-403-length-31203-cov-5.997812_pt1 | contig 31203 bp, 26 predicted proteins | sample MGYA00242565_ERZ504723 | MGnify/ENA primary metagenome ERZ504723 (study PRJEB26092, sample SAMD00036211) | human gut metagenome | host: Homo sapiens | study: EMG produced TPA metagenomics assembly of... | reverse complement strand
AAGATTCAAAATATAAAGATTATAAAGACGGACGTTTATATGTCAGAAGATATATATCCAAAAAAGACAGAGAACATCTTGATACGAGTATGTCAAAGGCAATGCTTAAGTTGTCAGCACAGATGACAAAACAGATTCAGGACAATCCTCAGGCAGCAGCTTCTTTAAGCAAGAACCAGAAAAAAATGATGGCGCAGATGAAGAACATGGATACAAAAGACATGCCAGATACGATCATCAGTCAGGCAGCGATTTCTTTTGTGACTTCAGAATACAAAGCGATCGGACTTGATATTGATCAGATGCAGATACATTACCTGTTAGTGACAGGAGCAAAGATGATCGGGCTTGCGTTCTTGATCATGGCAGCAGCAGTGAGTGTTACTTTATTGTCAGCACGTTTAGCTGCGAAATTAAGTCGTGTTCTGAGAGAGAAAGTATTTGAGAAAGTTATGTCGTTTACAAACTCTGAGTTTGATAAATTCTCAACAGCCTCATTGATCACAAGAAGTACGAATGATATCCAGCAGATTCAGATGTTTATGACGATGGTATTCCGTATCGTTGTATATGCACCATTAATGGGAATCGGAGGTATTTTCAAAGTATTAACAACCAATGCGAAGATGACATGGACGATCGCTATCGGTGTGATCGCGATCATGTTAGTGATCTTTGTATTATTTAAGGTAGCAATGCCAAAATTTAAGATTTTACAGAAACTGATCGACCGATTAAACTTAGTAACAAGGGAAATTCTTACTGGACTTTCCGTAATCCGTGCATTTAGTACAGAAAAACATGAAGAAGAACGTTTTGACAAAGCCAATATGGATTTGATGAAGACAAATTTATTTGTAAACAGAGCTATGACATTTATGATGCCAACAATGATGCTGATCATGAATGGTTTAACTGTTCTGATCGTATATGCTGGAGCATCCAATATTGATGCAGGAAAGATGCAGGTTGGAGATCTGATGGCATTTATCCAGTATGCAATGCAGATCATTATGGCATTCTTGTTTATCTCCATGGTATCTATTATGATGCCTCGTGCACAGGTTGCTGCAGAGCGTGTCAACGAAATCTTAGACATGGAAATAATGATCAAAGATCCAGAAGAACCAAAAGAATTTTTACCAGAGAAAAAAGGTGAAGTTGAATTTAAAAATGTATATTTTTGCTATCCTGATGCAGATGAAGCAGTGCTTCATAATATCAGTTTTACAGCACCAGCTGGTAAAACAACCGCATTTATTGGAAGTACAGGTAGTGGTAAATCAACATTGATCAACCTGATTCCTAGATTCTTTGATGTCAGCCGTGGAAGTATTTTGGTTGATGGGGTGGATATCCGTGATGTAAAACAGCATGATCTATGTGAAAAGATCGGATACGTACCACAGAAAGGAGTATTGTTCTCAGGAACGATCGAATCCAACTTAAAATATGGAAAAGAAGATGCAACGATCGATGAAGTGAAACGTGCAGCAAGAATCGCACAGGCAACAGATTTCATTGAGGAGAAAGAGGAACAGTATGATTCACCGATCGCACAGGGCGGTTCCAACGTATCTGGTGGACAGAAACAGAGATTATCAATTGCAAGAGCTATTGCAAAAGATCCTGAAATCTATATTTTTGATGACAGTTTCTCAGCACTTGATTATAAGACAGATGTGAAACTTCGTTCTGAACTTCAGAAAGAAACAAATGGAAGTACAACATTGATCGTAGCACAGAGGATCAGTACGATCCTTCATGCAGACCAGATCATCGTCTTAGATGAAGGAAATATCGTAGGAAAAGGAACTCATGAAGAGTTATTAAATACTTGTCCTGTTTATCAGCAGATCGCAAAATCGCAATTATCAGAAGATGACCTTAAGAAAGCAAGGGAGGTGTCTGACCATGAGTAATAATCGAAGAAGAGGTCCGATGGGTGGACCAGGAAGAGGAATGGCACCAGGCGAGAAAGCCAAAGATTTAAAAGGAACAATGGTCAAACTGATCAAATATATGAGACGTTTCTATGTTCCAATCGTTATGGTTATCATTTTTGCCATTGCAAGTACTGTGTTTAACATTGTTGGGCCAACGATCTTAGGAGATGCAACAACTGAGATCTTCAAAGGATTGGTTCGCAAGGTATCTGGTGGAAGTGGAATTAATTTTGACAAAGTCACACATATTTTATTGATGTTGTTAAGCTTATATGTAGCAAGTGCGATTTTCTCATTTATTCAGGGATTGATCATGACACATGTATCAAACAATGTCAGTTACCAGATGAGAAAAGATATTTCAGAGAAGATTCATCGTATGCCAATGAAATATTTTGAAAGCAGAACCTATGGTGAAGTATTGTCAAGAGTCACAAACGACGTTGATACATTAGGACAGAGCTTAAACCAGAGTATGACACAGATCATCACATCAGCGACACAGATCGTCGGTGTATTTATTATGATGATCCGTATCAGTATTCCGATGACGATTGCAGTTTTATTGACACTTCCATTATCTATGGGATTGATCGGATTGATCATGTCAAAATCTCAGCCATATTTCAAGGCACAGCAGAAACACCTTGGAGAATTAAATGGTCAAGTAGAAGAAATATATAGTGGACACAATATTGTCAAGGCATTTAACAAAGAAGAAAGTGTGATCGAAGAGTTTAAAGAGGTCAATGGAAAACTTTACAATTCAGCATGGAGATCACAATTCTTCTCAGGAGCAATGATGCCGCTGATGCAGTTTGTTGGAAATTTAGGTTATGTAGCAGTAACAATATTAGGTGGATATTTAGCGATCAAGAAGACGATCGAGGTAGGTCAGATTCAGTCATTCTTGCAGTATGTAAGAAACTTCAGCCAGCCGATCACACAGTTAGCACAGGTAGGTAACATGATGCAGACAACCGCAGCATCTGCAGAACGTGTCTTTGAATTCTTAGAAGAAGAGGAAGAGGTTGAAGTAGAAAAAGATGTTGTACCAGTCGATACACTTGCTGGAAATGTAACATTTGAACATGTAAACTTTGGATATAACAAAGATCAAACGATCATCAATGACTTCTCTGTTGATGTCAAAGAAGGACAAAAAGTTGCGATCGTAGGACCAACCGGAGCTGGAAAGACAACATTGATCAAACTTCTGATGCGTTTTTATGATGTGAATGGCGGATGTATTAAAGTAGATGGCCATGATATCAGAGAATTCAAGAGAAGTGACTTAAGAGAAATGTTTGGTATGGTACTTCAGGATACATGGCTTTACAATGCAAGTATCCGTGATAATATCCGCTATGGTAAATTAGATGCAAGCGAAGAAGAAATTCAAGGAGCAGCAAGAGCTGCATACGCACATCATTTCATTGAAACACAGCCGGGTGGATATGATATGGAGATCAACGAAGAAAGTAATAATATCTCCCAGGGACAGAAACAGTTATTAACGATCGCAAGAGCAATCTTAGCAGATCCAAAGATCTTGATCCTTGATGAAGCAACAAGTTCGGTCGATACAAGAACAGAAGAACGAATTCAGATGGCAATGGATAATCTGATGCAGGGAAGAACAAGTTTTGTGATCGCCCACCGCTTATCAACGATCAAAGATGCCGATGTGATCTTGGTTATGAATCACGGAGACATTGTGGAACAGGGAAATCATGAAGAATTGCTGGCCAAGGGTGGATTCTATGCGGATCTTTATAATAGCCAGTTTGAAAACGCCTAAGAATAGTAAAACATTTGTGGAAAAGAGAAAACGAAAGTTTTCTCTTTTTTTCAGTTTCTAATATAAAAAAATTTCACAGGATTAAATAGACGGATATAGCAAATTTTGGTATAGTTAAATAGAACAAACATACATCTAGATATAGAATAAAGGAGAATCAAAGTTATGAAGAAGAATCAGACACAGATTAAAAAATATGCGGCTGTGATCAGTGTATTCTTAGCGGCAGTCATCGTAGGACTTTTTATTTTCTTCTTTTGCATAAAACGTTCTGTTGAACAAAGATCAAAAAACATGATGAGGAATAATGTAGTCAGACAGAGTGAGCATTTAAGAACAATATTAGATATTCAATATGATTATTTAAATGGATTAGCAGAAGAGATTAGCAAGACAGACCATCTGTTAGCAAAGAAGAACATGGATTTGATCAAGTCGATCGCAAAACATACAGATTTTGGTGCTATTGCATTGATTGAGCCTAATGGGGATGCTCATTATAGTAATGAGATGACAAAAAATATATCTCACAGAAGGTATTTTAAAGAAGTGATCGGTGGAAAGAGAACATTAAGCGATCCATTAGACAGTAGTATTTCTGGATCAACGAGAGTTGTGTTAGGAGTGCCTATTTATAACAGTAAACACAAAGTGATCGGAGCTCTCGGAGGTTCTTATGATGTAACAGCCCTAAGCCGTATGCTGTTTGAAGATCTATTTGACGGACAAGGATGCAGTATGATCATTGCACAAAATGGAGAAATTATTGCATTTGAAGGGGATACATCTTACTGGAAGCTTGATTATAGATATAATTTTTATAAATATTGCTGCAAATGGATCATCAAAGATAGAGTAACAGTGAAGAAGATCAGACAGGATTTTAAAGAAGAAAAAGAAAATCTTATAACAGCAGACAGCAAAAAAGAAGGGACCAGAAGGCATTACTTTTCATATATGCCAATGGGGATCAATGACTGGACTCTCTGCTATGCAGTGTCAGAACAGGTAGCACAACAACAATATGACTTTATTGAAGATTATGAAATATGTTTTATGATCGTATTCATCGTTTTAGTAACCTTATTGATCCTGTATATTGTTTATGAAAATCATACAAGGAATAAAGAATTACTGAAATATGCACAAACTGATGCATTGACAGGATTATATAACAAAGAAACAACCGAGCAGTTAACGGATGAACTTTTATCAGAAGATGAGAATAAGTCTCATGCATTTTTGATTTTGGATGTGGACTGTTTTAAGCAGATCAACGATATCTATGGACATGCAGTCGGGGATAGAGTGTTACAGAAATTTGGGAAACTTTTAAAAAGCACGTTCCGTGAAGGAGATATATTAGGAAGGATCGGAGGAGATGAATTCGTAGTCATTATGAAGAATATCCAGACAAAGGATATAGCAACGAAGAAAGCAGGCGAATTGCTGGCTAAAACACAAGCATACAAGATCGACGAATTGAAAGGAAATAATATCTCCATCAGTATAGGGATCAGCACAGCCCCACAAGACGGGGACTGCTACATGGATCTCTATAAACGCGCCGATCAGGCACTTTACCAGGCAAAACGAAGTGGAAAAGCAAGAGTGTGCAACTATTTCTCATGAAAATAGTTTTTTACTAATTTTACCACAGTTCCAGATAGAAGGAACAAAGCGATCAAGTTCGGAATCGCCATCAGACCGTTGAATGTTTCTGCGATACTCCAAAGCATTCCAAGGTCTACAGTAGCACCAAGGATCGCAACTAACGAATATACTAACATAAAAGGTCTGATAACCTTAGAAGAGAATAAAAACTCAATACAACGAGCTCCATATAATCCCCATCCGATAATGGTTGAAAATGCAAAACAACATAACGCAACTGCAGTAAAGATGGAGATCCAGTTACCATAAGTAGAAGTAAATCCACTGATCGTAAGTTCAGCACCAGCGTCCGCACCAAATCCAATTGGAATTCCACTGCAGAGGATGACTAAGGCTGTCAATGTACAGATTAAGATCGTATCAGTAAATACTTCAAAGATACCAAGAAGTCCCTGCTTTACAGGTTCTTTTGTATCAGCACAAGCATGAGCGATTGAACCTGTACCAAGTCCGGCTTCATTTGAGAAGATTCCTCGTGCGACACCCTTTTTCATACTCATAAAGAAACTTCCAACAATACCACCGGTCACAGAAGCAGGATGGAATGCTCCGTTAATGATAGAACCAAAAACAGCAGGAAGCTGATCAATATTTAAAACAACAACACCTAAAGCAAAGAAAATATAAATGAATGCCATAAAAGGTACTAATCTCTCAGCAACCTGTCCGATTCTCTTGATTCCGCCAAGTAAGATCAATGCCACAAGAATCGCAACAATGATACCAATGATCAAATTCGCAGTTCCAACAGAAGACTGATTGATCACATGGAAATTCAATAAAGCAGAATTGATCGCTGTTGTGATCGTATTTACCTGAGTAGCATTTCCCGTTCCGAATACTGTTAAAACTCCGAAAGCAGAGAATAGTACAGCAAGAAAATGCCAGTTCTTGCTAAGACCATTCTTGATATAGTACATAGGACCACCAACATAATCACCTTCTTGATTACGTTCTCTGAAGTGAACTGCAAGTGTTACTTCGGAAAATTTCGTACACATTCCAAGAATAGCAGAAACCCACATCCAGAAAACAGCACCAGGGCCACCGATCGCGATCGCACCGGCAACTCCGGCGATATTTCCAGTTCCGACTGTGGAAGCGAGTGCAGTACAGACTGCCTGAAATGGAGTCATAGATCCGTCGGATGCATCTTGCTTCTTAAAGACACGACCAAGCGTTTCCTTCATTGCATAAGGGAATTTACGGATCTGTAAAAATTTTGTTTTGATCGTTAACAGTAATCCGACACCAATGATGCAGATCATGGCTGGAACACCCCAGATAAAGTTGTTCACGGCACTGTTAACTGATTGTATAAGTTCTAACATGAATCAAACCTCTTTCAAATTTCTTTTATTAATTTATATCTGTTCTTATATAATAGATATTTACTCATTAGGTTACATGTTACCTTAAGGTGACATGTAACATGAACAGATGCAAGTGCAATCATATCATATTTACAGAAAAAAGTACAGAATCTAATCTTGATAGAGGATTAATAGATATCTTCTATAGATTTATGAAAAAATATAACTTGTAAAATATGTAAATTAGGACTAAACTTATATCTATGACTATGTGTAGACTTGGAGGATGAAAATGGAGAATGAAAAACTAATGCTAAGAGGAGAGCTTGCGTTGATGGCAGCAATTGTGATCAATAGTTTTAGTGTCGTACTGATGCTGTATTCTGGTTCTGGAATTTCGGCAATCTCAAGTGTACCTTATGCATTTTCAGAGGTATTTAAAGATTTATCACTAGGTACATGGACATATATATTTCAGGGAGCATTAGTGTTAAGTCTTATGATCCTAAGAAGAAAATTTGTACCATCTTATTTGTTCAGCTTCGTTGCAGGATTTGCGTTTAGTGAATTATTAGATGTCAATGAATTATGGATCGGAATCCTGCCACAGACGATTCCATGTAGGATTGTGTATTTCCTGATCAGTTATTTTTTGTTAAGTATAGGAATTGCTTTAGAGAACAGATGTCAGCTTCCGATTATTCCAACGGATTTATTCCCAAGAGAATTATCAGCGATCATTAAGAGACCATATGCAAGAGTCAAGATCACATTTGATGTTCTATGTCTTGCAACAACCGGGCTTTTAACAGGTCTGATGCTTGGATATTTGGATGGATTAGGTATTGGAACGATCGTTGCTGCATTTACGATGGGGAAAATGGTTTCGATCACAGGCAGCTGGATCGATCAGAGAGTTACTTTTGTATCGGTCTTAAGTAAACAGACGATCTAGGAAACTAAGAGAATATAAATAAGAAAGATGATGAAACAAGATAGAACGGGTGATAGTTTTGAAACAATATATTTTGAATGATTATATTACAGACGATGTCAGAATGGTAAAGCCAATGATGGAAATCAATGGTTTTAAAGTAAGACCAGGATTTTTTGATCTAAATGGAGCATCAGAATTTTCATGTGGAGTGAATTTTACAGTGCATACAAGCAATGGAACATCATGTGATCTGCTATTATTTCATCCAGGAGAAGAAGAACCATATGCAATCATTCCATTTCCAGAATCATATAAGATCGGAGATGTCTATTCTATGATCGTTTATGATCTGGAATCTGAAGATTTTGAATATGCTTATCGTGTGGATGGACCAAATGATGAACAAAAAGGATTACTATTTGATAAAACGAAAGTTTTGTTAGATCCATATGCTCAGGCTGTTGCAGGACAGGAAGTCTGGGGACATAAAAGAACCAGAACGTATCATGCAAGAGTTGTAAGAGATAGTTTTGACTGGGGTGTACAGCCACAGTCAAGCAGAGAGATGAGTGATCTGATCATTTATGAGTTACATGTCAGAGGATTTACAAATCATTCATCCTCAGGAGTCAAACATCCAGGAACTTTTGCAGGATTAAAAGAAAAGATCCCATATTTAAAAGAATTAGGGATCAATGCGGTAGAATTGATGCCGATCTTTGAATTTGACGAGATGATCAATGCAAGAGAAGTGGATGGGAAACAACTTGTTGAATATTGGGGATATAATACGGTTGGATTTTTCTCACCAAATGCTAGTTATACAGCTGCTAAGGAAGTCAATAATGAAGGACAGGAATTAAAAGAATTGATCCGTGAACTTCATGAAAATGGAATCGAAGTTATTCTGGATGTTGTATTTAATCACACTGCGGAAGGAAATGAAAATGGACCATTCTTTAGTTTTAAGGGATTTGACAACAATATCTACTATTTATTAACTCCAGAAGGTAATTATTATAATTTTAGTGGATGTGGGAATTCACTAAATTGCAACCATCCAGTAGTACAGCAGATGATCCTTGAATGTTTAAGACATTGGACGGTTCATTATCGTGTAGATGGATTTCGATTTGACCTTGCAAGCATTCTTGGACGAGATGAAGATGGAATGCCAATGAATAATCCACCATTACTAAAAAGTTTAGCCTATGATCCACTTCTGAGGAATGTAAAACTGATCGCAGAAGCATGGGATGCAGGTGGATTATATCAGGTAGGAAACTTTCCAGCCAGCAAACGATGGGCAGAATGGAACGGACAGTACCGTGATACGATGCGAGGCTATCTAAAAGGTGATTTCTGGGAAGCTAATAGTGCTGCATGGAGAATTTGCGGTTCAGGTGACTTGTATGGCGGATATTACTCTGATGGCAATAGTAATTACGCTGGATACAATTCATGTATCAACTTCCTTACATGTCACGATGGATTTACAATGTATGATCTCTATTCTTACAATAATAAACATAATGAGGCAAATGGCTGGAATAATACCGATGGGGCAAATGACAATCGAAGCTGGAATTGTGGTATGGAAGGAGATACAAAAGATCCGGAAGTACTCAAATTACGTTACCGCATGATCAGAAATGCTTGTGCTATCTTAATGTGCAGCCGTGGAACGCCAATGTTCTTCTCAGGCGATGAATTCGGAAATACGAAGTTTGGAAATAATAACAGCTACTGTCAGGATAATGAAATCTCATGGATTGATTGGAGCTTATTAGAGAAGAATAAAGATTTATTTGAATTCTTTAAATTTATGATCGATTACCGAAAAAAACATCCAGTAATCCGCAAGAAACTGGACAATGCAGTTTGCGGAATGGAAGCAATGCATGCACACGATGTTAATGCAGAACGTATGGAAGTACCACAAAATGCAAAAACACTGGCAGTAAGCTTTGCAGGATATGACCGCAAAAAAGGAAAAGACGATCTTGTATATGTAGCAGTCAATGCTTATTGGGAAGAAGTAAAGATCACACTTCCAAACCTTGCAAATCATGGAGCATGGTACTTAAGTGTGGATACTTATGGAGATGAGAAAGGAAAGTACTTCTATCAAGAAGGAGAAGAGATTCGAATTGATCGTGAGTATGTGATGAAACCTCGGTCTATTGCGGTGTTTACTGGGCTAGAAGTTTTAAGATAAATTTTAAATTTGAGTTGGCCAATTGTAGATTTTTATCATATACCTTGTTATTGATTTTTAATTTATCTAGCGGCAGAAAAATATAAGGTGGCAAACATGCGGAGTTGCCACCTTGATTCTTTTAAATACTGGTTTTTCTTTTATTTCTGTCACATACAATGAATGACTATAAATCTTTTCCAGTAAGCATCTTATAAGCCTGGAAATATTTATCGATTGTTTTGTCAACAATGTCTTGAGGCAGTTTCCAGTCATGTTCGTTGCTCTTTAACCAGTCGCGAGCGAACTGTTTGTCGAAGGATGGCTGTCCATGACCTGGTTCGTATTCGTCTGCTGGCCAGAAACGAGAGCTGTCTGGAGTTAACATCTCATCTCCGATAACCATGTTACCATCTTCATCAAGACCAAATTCAAATTTTGTATCTGCGATGATGATTCCATGTTCTAATGCGTAATCAGCACATTTCTTATAAAGAGCGATCGTCTTATCACGTAACTGTTCAGCGTATTCCTGTCCTTTACCTGGGAATTCTTTCTCAAGAACTTCAATACTTCTCTCAAAAGAAATATTCTCATCATGATCACCGATCTCTGCTTTTGTAGATGGTGTATAGATTGGTTCAGGAAGTTTATCAGATTCTTTTAATCCTTCAGGAAGTTTGATTCCGCAGACTGTACCATTCTCCTGATAGCTTGCCCAACCGCTTCCAGTGATATATCCACGAACGATACATTCGATTGGAAGCATAGTAAGTTTCTTGCACATCATGCTGTTTCCATCATATTTTTCCTGCTGGAAGAATTCAGGCATATCTTTGACATCAACAGAGATCATATGGTTAGGAACGATGTCTTTTGTAAGATCAAACCAGAATTTGGACATCTGTGTTAAAACAGTTCCTTTCTTTGTGACATCATTCTTTAAGATGACATCAAAGCAGCTGATACGGTCAGTTGCAACCATGATCAGGCTGTCACCATTGTCATAAATCTCACGAACTTTACCTTCTTTGATCGGTTTCATTTCTTTCATTATTCATACCTCGCTGATAAATTGTATCAATGTTTCTCAAATTTTCACTCTTTGTCTAATAATATAACATCAAATGTCAGAAAAATAAAGTCTGGATTTGAATCATGTCGATAGGAGATATTAATAGAAATAAAAAATCTTTTGTGCAAATTAACCAAAAAAAATCATGATTCTTAAGCACAATCATGAAAAGTCAATGTTTGGTTGACAGGATGTAAATGGTATGTTAAATTGAAATAAAGATATATCTTTTGAAACACGAAAACATATCCTATAAAATTAAAGGAGGATTTGGATATGGGAGGAAACAACAAGTTTATTGATAAGTTTTCCAATGTCGCGATGCGAGTTGGAGGGCAGATCCATCTAAAGGCACTGCGTGATACATTCGCAACGATCATGCCACTTTATATCCTGGCAGGTGTAGCGGTATTGATCAACAACGTCGTATTACCGCTCATTCTAAAAGGAAATGCACTTGTAAATGCACAGTATTGGGGCACTGTCATTACAAATGGTACATTAAATATCTCAGGACTACTCGTGGCACCAATCGTTGCTTATATGTTATCACAAAGCAAACGATTTGAAAACCCACTAGCAGCAGCGATCATTGCACTATCAAGTTTGATCGTTATGATGCCTAACGTACTAGAAGTTACACCAGTAGGAGCTGAAAAAGGAGTTCAGGTATCAGGAATCTTAGGATTTAGCAATATCGGAACAACAGGACTTTTTGCAGGAATCATCATTGGTCTGATCACATGTGAGTTATTTATCACGATTTCGCATATTGAGAAATTACAGATCAAATTAGGAGACAACATTCCACCAGCAGTAGCAAACTCATTTAACGTATTAATTCCAGTCATCTTAGTATTAGCATTCTGGGGAATCATTTCAACAGTATTGTTTGTATGCTTTGATACAAACCTTGTAGCATTGATTTCTAAGTTCATTCAGGAACCATTAAGAAAAGTAAACACAAGTTTATTTGGAGTTATCTTCTTATACAGCTTAGGAAACTTCCTATTTACACTTGGTATTCACCAGACAGTTATTTACGGAACATTACTAGAACCATTACTAATTGCAAATATCAACGAAAACATGCTTGCTTATGCACAGCATCAGACAATTCCACATATCATGAACGTAGCATTTGTACCTACTTTTGGAATGATCGGTGGATCAGGAAGTACGATCGTATTACTGATCGTTACATTCTTATTCAGTAGGAACAAAGCATCAAAGAGTATCGCAAAATTAGGATTAGCACCAGGAATCTTCAATATCAATGAACCAGTTATTTTTGGATATCCAGTTGTATATAACATGGCACTGATGATCCCATTCGTAGCATTACCAGCTATTGGAATCGCAATCGCCTATGCAGCAACAGCACTTGGATTTATGAGCAAATGCGTAGTCTATATCCCATGGACAACACCACCACTAGTGAATGCATACCTCGCAACAGCAGGTGATTTCAGAGCAGTGATCGTACAGTTGATCATCATCGCAGTTGGAGTATTATTATATCTTCCATTTGTAAAAGTAAATGATAAGATCATGGAAAAACAGATGGAATTAGAAAACGAAGAAGCATAAAAATCGAGTAACTATTATTTTATGATACGGATTGCTCCGCACTATGTGCTCCCGCAACCTGATATCATGCACAGGAGGGTAAATCATGAAGAATATTTTATTAGTATGTAACGCAGGAATGTCAACAAGTATGTTAGTTCAGAAAATGCAGGCAGCAGCTAAAGAACAGGGAATCGAAGCCGCAATTCAGGCAAAATCAGTGACAGATGCAGCAAATGAGATTGATAATGTAGATGTCTTATTACTTGGACCACAGGTTGGATATCAGAAAGCAGAAATGGAAAAACTTGCAGCAGGAAGAATTCCAGTGGAAGTGATCGACATGAGAGATTATGGAACAATGAATGGGAAAAAAGTATTAGCACATGCATTAGAACTGATCGGAGAGTAAGATATGGAAGGTTTAGAATTAGCTTGTTTTGAGATCATCTCAAACGTAGGAACAGCAAAATCATGTTATATCAATGCGATTCATAAAGCAAAAGAAGGCAACTATGAAGAAGCAAAGAATCTGATCGAAGAAGGAAATAAACTTTATGCCGAGGGTCACAAAGCACATGTAGAAATGATCCAGAAAGAAGCTTCTGGAGAATCCGTAGAAACATGTCTGTTACTGATCCACGCAGAAGATCAGATGATGTCCGCTGAGACATTTCAGGTATTAGCAGGTGAGTTTATTGACCTGTGCAAAATGATCAACAAATAGACACAAAATAACAAAGGAGTGTCAAAGATTATGAAATATGCAGTAGGAATCGATGTTGGAGGGACCAACACAAGAGTTGCGCTGATCAATGAAGAATATAAGATCTTAGAACGCATTCAGTTTTCTACAGACAGCAAAGATCCAGAAGTTACACTACAAAAGATTGGAGAGATCATCAAAGGATTTGATCAAAAGATTGAAGGAATCGGGATTTCATGTCCGGGACCATTAGATCTGATCGGAGGTGTTGTATTAACACCTCCAAACCTTCCTGGATGGCATAATCTCTCATTAAGCAAACGATTAGAAGAGATCACAGGGGTCAAAGTCTCCCTTGAAAATGATGCAAATCTCGCAGCTTTGGCAGAAGCCTTAGTGGGAGCTGGAACAGGAAAACATTTTGTACAATTCTTAACCATTTCCACAGGGATTGGAGCAGGACTTTGCATCGATGGAAAGATTTACCATGGAGACAAAGGATTTGGGCAGGAAGTAGCAAATAGTATCGTATGGAAAGAAGGGCCAAGCCAAGGAGCTTTAAAAGCAGGATCCATTGAATCTATCGCGAGTGGAACAGCGATCACAAAACGTGCCAATGATGCAGGCATGAGTGCAGTTCATGCAGGAGAAGTTTATGAAGCAGCGAAGGCAGGAAATGAAATCGCAAAAGAAATCATGGAAGATACCTATGAATATTTATCCAATTTCTTAGGTATTTTATACGGAGTCTTAGATCCTGAAATCTTTATTTTAAGTGGAAGTGTAGCACTAAAAATCCCTGGATTTATAAAAGAAATAGAAAAAAGAACAAAAGAGAAGGTATATGATGCCTTAAAAGAAAATGTAAAAATCGTACCGGCGGTATTAGGAGAAGATTGCGGTCTGATCGGGGCAGCATGCTTAATTCTTCATGATCCGTCGTAAGGAAGGACATAACAATGAGTCAGAAAGTAACATTTCCAGAAGATTTTTGGTGGGGAGCAGCCATGAGCGGACCTCAGATGGAAGGAACATTTGAGAAACCTCACGAGAATGTGATGGATTATTGGTATAGAACAAGTAAGGAAGAATTTTTTAACGGAGTAGGACCAAATGTAGCGACAGATTTCTTCCATCATTATAAAGAAGATATCAAAATGATGAAAAGTATCGGAATGAACTCTTTCCGTACCTCCATTCAGTGGTCAAGACTGATCAAAGATCTTGAAACTGGAGAACCAGACGAAAAAGCAGTGAAATTTTATCAGGATGTGATCGATGAATGTAAGAAAAACGATATCATTTTGGTATTAAATCTTCATCATTTCGATCTGCCAATTGAATTATTCCAAAAATACGGTGGATGGGAAAGCAAACATGTCGTAGATCTTTATGCCAAATTTGCCAAGACAGCATTTGAATTATTCGGAGATCAGGTTCATTACTGGACAACATTTAATGAACCAATGGTCATTCCAGAAGCGGGATATCTATGTGGATTCCATTATCCAAAGTATGTAAACAAAGGAAAAGAAGCAATGCAGGTGATCTATAACATCAACCTTGCAAGTGCCAAAGCAATCGCATTATGCCATGAGATCTGTGATGCAAAGATTGGAAATATCCTAAATCTTACACCAGCATATCCAGCGACGGACTCCAAAGAAGATCAGGAAACATCAAAGATCGTTGATGCATTTTACAACAGAAGTTTCCTAGAACCAGCCGTTCATGGTGTATTTCCACAGGAAATGATCGATATCATGAAAGAAAATGATGTACTATGGGATCAAAACGATGAAGAATTAGAAATCATCAAGAACAATACGATTGATTTCTTAGGTGTAAATTATTATCATCCAAAAAGAGTAAAGACAAGAACAACACCACTTGATTGTGATCATTGGTCTCCAGAACAGTATTATGAAGAATACGATATGCCTGGGAAACGAGTAAATCCATACAGAGGATGGGAAATCTATCCAAAAGCAATCTATGATATTGCTAAAAATGTACAGGAAAATTACGATAATATTCCATGGTTTATCTCTGAAAATGGTATGGGCGTGGAAGGCGAAGAACGTTATATCAACGAAGAAGGTAAGATTGAAGATGATTATCGAATTGATTTCTATGAAGAACATCTACAGTTATTAGCAAAAGCGATGGAAGAAGGAAGTAACTGCTTTGGATATCATGCATGGACAGGAATTGATTGTTGGTCATGGAACAATGCATACAAGAATCGTTACGGATTTATCGCACTAGATTTAGAGACACAGGAACGTACGGTGAAAAAATCCGGTGAATGGCTTAAGAAAGTAACAAAAGAACACGGTTATATCGCAAAAGATTCTTATCAATAAGAGTGGCTTAATTGTTTGCAATATTATTTTGCCCTCTTTATATAAATCGTGTATAATAAAAACAGAAGTATGCACTGGTATACTTGAATGGAGGGAACAATAAATTGACAAAATACGAACGTATTGCAAATGATATGAAGGAAAAGATAGAAAGCGGCGTCTACAAGCCAAATGATCAGCTGCCATTTGAAGCAGAGATGTGTGATCATTATGGAGTCAGTCGTATTACAGTCAAGAAGGCAATGGATCTTCTTGTCAATGAAGGGTTGGTCGTAAAACGACGTGGCGCTGGTACTTTCGTAAAGAATATTACACTAAAGACAGATCCAGAACACCCATATTCGACATCGAATCAGTTCTCAGGATTTGCACATACAGAAGGACATACCAGGGTAACATCTATGATACATGATTTTCAGGTAGTCCCTGCAAATAAAGAAGTAGCAGCCAGATTAAAGATTGAAGAAGGAGACTTTGTTTATTATATTGAACGTACTAGATGTTCCGAAGGAGAACCATACGTTGTAGAATACACATATATGCCGATCGAAGTAATTCCAGGAGTCAAGAGAGAAGTGTTAGAAAACTCCATTTATGAATACATTTCCAAAGATTTAGGATTAAAGATCAAGAGTGCCCATAGAACTGTTCGTGCAACTTTGCCGACAGAGAAAGAAGAAGAATATCTAAAGATCGACCATTGCTTCCCAATCCTTGAAGTAGAACAGGTTGCATTTTTAGACGATGGAAGAATCTTTGAGTATTCCAAATCAAGACACAGAGGAGACAGATTCGAATTAAAGACTGTTAGTGTACATTAATCAAATTAAGCCAGAAAAGGAGAAGCCTGAGACAGGTAATGATTTACTATTTTATGATCGTTATCTGCTTCAGGCTGATTGTATTATTATGAAATTTTACTTTGCCCCGATGGAAAGCATCACGATTTATTTATATCGAAATATTTACGAACAATTATTTGGAGAAATCGATAAATATTACACACCATTTATCATGCCAAATGGAAAAAGAACCTTTAAGACAAGAGAATTTCAAGATGTTCTGCCAGAACACAACGAAGGATTAAACATTGTACCTCAGATCCTTACGAAAAATGCACAAGATTTTATAAGAACAGCCAAAGAGTTAAAAGAACTAGGATATGATGAAGTGAACCTAAACCTAGGTTGTCCATCAAGAACAGTCGTAGCAAAACAAAAAGGATCAGGTTTCTTGCGGGAACCAGAAGTTCTCGATGATTTTTTGACCGAGATCTACGAAGCACTTAATATGAAAATTTCAATCAAGACAAGGATTGGACTTAGAGAACCAGAAGAATTCGAAGAAATTTTAAGTATCTACAACCGACACCCAGTCTATGAGCTAACGATTCATCCAAGACTGCAACAGGAATTTTACAAAGGAAAACCACACTTAGATATCTTCGAATACGCAACAAAACATAGCGAAAATCCACTTTGCTACAACGGAGATATCGTAACAAAACAAGATTATGATCATATCACTGATCGATTCAAAGATATCAATGCTGTGATGATCGGAAGAGGCCTATTAAGGAATCCAGCCTTGATAAGAGAAATCAAATACGGACAGAAATTAACAAAAAGAGAACTCCTAAAAATGCATGATACTCTATATATAGCATACCAAGAATATCTAAGCGGAGACAAAAACGTCCTTTATAAGATGAAAGAATTCTGGAACAATGCAGTCGTCATGTTTACAAACAACGAAAAATACGCAAAGAAGATCAGAAAAGTCCAGAATCTAAAAAACTATGAAAAAGCAGTCGAAGCATTATTTAGCGACCAGGAATTGATCGATGAGGCATAAGGAGGATTGAAACGTAAAATATACACAAAGACTAAATAAAAACATTGACAATTATTAAAACTCTATATTATAATGACTCAATAGGCAATGACGGAGAAAAGTACCATAAATTATCGTTCCCAGTGAGCAGGCGATAGTGAGAATCCTGCAAAGTGAATTTATGCGAAGAACACTCCCGAGCATCAATCTGAACGCAAAGAACTATATTTGTCAGTAGGTGCGACGTAAGATAGGCGTTAACTATCACACAAGAGAGACTGCAAGACAGTAAATCAGGTGGTACCGCGGACTAGAGATATACAGTTCGTCCTGAAGTAACAATTTCAGGACGGACTTTTTTTATACCTGTTTTTGAGAACTAAAAACCGCCTGAACGCAAGATAGAGAATACAAGAAAAAGGAGAAAAAGAAAATGTCAGACATGTACCGTACCAGAACCATGGACCAGATTTCTGAAGGTGACATCGGAGCAGAATTAAAGATCGCCGGATGGGTAGAGAATATCCGTGACCACGGTGGAGTATCATTTATCGACTTACGCGATATGTATGGAGTGATGCAGGTCGTATTAAGAGATACAAGTTTATTAGACCATGTAAGAAAAGAAGAATGTTTATCTGTAGAAGGTGTGATCCAGCACAGAGACGAAGAAACATTTAACCCTAAGATTCCTACAGGAACGATTGAATTAGAAGCACACAAGATCGATATCTTAGGAAAAGTATACAGAGATCTTCCATTCGAGATCGCAACAAGTAAAGAGATCCGTGAAGATGTTCGATTAAAATATCGTTACCTTGATATGAGAAACAGAAAGGTAAAAGATAACATTTTATTCCGTTCCAAAGTCATCCGTTTCTTAAGAGAAAAGATGGAAGACATGGGATTCGTAGAAGTTCAGACACCAATCCTTTGTGCATCATCACCAGAAGGAGCTCGTGACTACGTAGTACCTTCAAGAAAATATAAAGGTAAATTTTACGCGTTACCACAGGCACCACAGCAGTATAAACAGTTACTGATGGTATCTGGAATCGACAAATACTACCAGATCGCACCATGCTTCAGAGATGAAGATGCTCGTGCAGACCGTTCTCCAGGAGAATTCTATCAGTTAGACTTCGAGATGGCATTTGCAACACAGGAAGATGTCTTCAAGATCGGAGAAGAAGTATTAACAGAGACATTTAAGAAATTTGCACCAGAAGGAAGTGTGATCACAGAAGCGCCATACCCAATTTTTAGCTACAAAGAAGCAATGCTGCAGTTTGGTAGTGACAAACCAGACCTTCGTAACCCATTAAGAATCATCGATGTGACAGATTTCTTCCAGAGATGTACATTCAAACCATTCCATGGACAGACAGTACGTGCGATCAATGTTCATGCAAAACTTTCCAAAGGACAGCATGAAAAACTGTTAAAATTCGCACAGTCAATCGGTATGGGTGGACTTGGATACTTAGAAGTCAAAGAAGAATTGAAATACAAAGGACCGATCGATAAATTTATTCCAGATGATATGAAGATGGAATTAGCTGAAATGGCTGGATTACAGGAAGGAGATACAATCTTCTTCATCGCAGCACCAGAAAAAGCTGCTTGCATCTATGCAGGACAGATCCGTAACGAATTAGGAAGCAGATTAGACCTGTTAGAAAAAGACGCATACCGTTTCTGCTACATCAATGATTTCCCAATGTATGAAATCGATGAAGAAACGGGTAAATTAGGATTTACACATAACCCATTCTCTATGCCACAGGGTGGATTAGAAGCATTAAATGAAAAAGATCCATTAGATATCTTAGCATACCAGTATGATATCGTATGTAACGGAGTAGAATTATCATCAGGAGCCGTTCGTAACCATGACATGGAGATCATGGAAAAAGCATTCGACATCGCAGGATATGACAAAGAAACATTAAAAGACAAATTTGGAGCATTATACAATGCATTCCAGTTCGGTGCACCACCACATGCAGGAATGGCACCAGGAGTAGACCGTATGATCATGTTACTTCGCAACGAAGAAAACATCCGAGAGATCATCGCTTTCCCAATGAGCGGAACAGCACAGGATCTGATGTGCGGAGCACCAAACGAGATTACAGAACAGCAGCTTCGTGAAGTGCATATTAAGGTTAGAGATTAATTAGAGATCATAAGATTTAAAAATAAGGAGATATTTTCGTGAGATAAGAAAATATCTCTTTATTTTTGTAAATTTATATTTTTTTCATTGTTGGAAATAATGGTAATAGAAATTATAAATATAAAAATGACAATATATTGTACAATATTATGTACATAATATTGACAATTATAATAGGAAATCATATAATATAAATAAAAAAGGAGTGATGATATGTTAGCAACAAATTTTTCAAACGTAAGAAATAATTTCAAAGAAGTTTGTGATCGTGTAGTGCAGGATTCTGATATTGCTATTATCACTAGAAAGAATAATGAAAATGTAGTACTAATGTCACAAGAGCAGTACGATAATTTGGTAGAGAATGCCTATATCAGGAGTAGCAAAGCAAATTACAATAGGTTACAGGAATCTATAAAACAAGCAGAAAAAGGAAAGCTGATTCAGTTTAAAGTAGAGGAATAGCCCATGAATGTTTTATTTACAGAAGATGGATGGGAAGATTATCTTTATTGGCAGAAGATAGATAAGAAGATTATGAAGAAGATTAATCTTTTGATCAAAGATATTACAAGAACTCCATATGAAGGAATTGGAAAACCAGAAGGACTAAAACATGATTTGGCAGGAAAATGGAGTAGAAGAATCAATGATGAGCATAGACTAGTTTATCAAGTACAAGATGAAAATTTAATTATTTATATGTGTAGATATCATTATTAGACAATTTAGAAAAATTTTACATGCTACAATAATAAAAAACAGAGATCAAAGGAGAATCAATGAAACTATTAATCAGTGCCTGTCTGTTAGGAATCGATTGCAAATATAACGGAAAAAACAATAAAAATGATAAAGTCATAGAATTACTGAAAGACCATGAACTAATTCCAGTCTGTCCAGAGATCATGGGAGGACTGCCAACACCAAGAATTCCGGCAGAAATACATCAAAACAAAGTTATCGCAAAAGATGGCAAAGATGTTACAAAACAATACGAAAAAGGCGCCGAAGAAACACTAAAAATAGCAAAATTATACAACTGTCACACAGCGATCCTAAAAGAAAAAAGTCCATCCTGTGGTTATGGCAGAATTTATGACGGAACATTTACAGGCACGCTGATCGATGGGGACGGAATCACAGCTAGATTATTAAAAGAACATGGAATCAAAATCACAGGGGAAACAACCTTAGATATCACAGAATAAAACAATAGAGCAGTAAAATGAGGGTCTAAATATGAACAACAAACAAAAATTACTAACCGCAACAGCAATCACAGGAACTATTGTCAGCGCATCTGCATTTACTGTATTCGATTATGCGATCTGTCGAAGAAAAAAACAGCCAGATGTCCGTAAAAAAGAAAAATGGAAACCATATCTTGATTACGTTTTAAAAGAACAAGAATGGCTAAAAGAACACCAAGAACAAGAATTAAAAGAGATCAGATCCAAAGATGGATTAACGCTGTGTGCTTCCTACATTCCAAGAGAAAATGCCAAAGGAACCATTATCTGTATGCACGGTTACCATTCAACAAATGATATCGAATTCGTACCAGAAGTCAGATTTCTATGGAATCTTGGATACAGCATTCTTCTTCCATGGCAGAGAAGCCATGGAAAAAGCGAAGGCCGCTACATTACTTATGGAGTGAAAGAACGCCATGATCTCAAACGATGGATTTTGTATACCAATCGGCACCTGGCAGCCAAGAACAAAGATATTTTTTTTATGTGGAATTTCTATGGGATGTGCCACAACCTTAATGGCAGCAGGTCTGGACCTTCCAGACAATGTAAAAGGAATTATTGCTGACTGCGGATTCACTTCTCCATGGGATATCATCAAACACGTAGCCAAAGAAAGATTCCATCTTCCACCATTTCCATTAATGTACATGGTAGATTTGATCAGTGAAGTAGTAGCAGGATTTGGATTGAAAGAAGTCAGCATTCCAGAAATCATGAAACGAAACAAGATTCCAGTGTTGTTTATCCATGGAGATGCAGACGATTACGTTCCGATGTGGATGACGATCAAAAATTATGAAGCCTGTGCAGCACCGAAAGAACTCTATATTGTTTCAGGAGCAGGACACGCACTAGCATTTTCAAAAGATATGGAAGAGGGAAAACGAAGAATCAAAAATTTTATAGATAAATATAAGACGCTCTAAAATAAGAAGAACCATTCCGTATAAATGATTGATTTTACAGAATGGTTCTTGTATTATATAAGTTTCCTAAAAAACAAAAAGCTATTTTAAGATCATAAGATAACTTTCCGGTCGCTGTGTGATCTTGATTTCTTTCAGAATTCTAAAATTGGACTTTCCAGCGAACTGTTTTACATGGTCACGGTTTCTTGTATACATAATGATTGTTCCTTCAGGCCCAAGAACTCTTTTGGCGAATGGAAAGAACTTCTCATAAACCTCACGAATCTCCGATTCTGTCTTCTGGCCAGTCGCATAAGGCATCTCCGTAAAGATTTCATCAAAAGGATAATCATGTGTAAATGTAAAACAATCCTTATTAATATAATGAACGATCTGATCTGCAAGATTTGTGTTATAGATCGCTTTCTCAATGGCTTCTGGAGAATGATCGATACCATAAGAAGTATTCCCTTTTACAACCTTCTGGCGCTCGATCAGCATCGTACCAACCCCACAGAAAGGATCAAGAATCTGCGCATCCGGGATCATGTAATCTTTGGCAAGTTCCACAAGTAAGGCAGCATTGACTGGTTTGATACTTGTTGGAATGAACTCCTCGCGGTAACTAAAACGACGATCAACGATCGTATTTAATTTCACTAATAAATAATAATCCCCAGATTTACCTTCGATCATACGAATCTCAAATTCATAATGAGACGTGGAATTTCTTAATTTATGTTCTGTCAGTTCTTCTAATTTCGAAGCCACTTTCTTTGCAAATTTGGAACGTTCAGAAAGTGCCATACGGCTTTTCACTCCGATTCGGAAATAAAAAGGGAAATCTCCTTCATGAGTATTTTCTAATAATGCCATTAAATTTGAACCAGCGATCACAGATGCAGCAACATCAGCATCAGGTTTACATGAAACCATGCCTGGAATCTGAAATAACAATTCATTGTATGTGCGGATCGGTAATAAACGATTCAGATGATTTGTCTTTACACGCACACCCATTTTTGAAGAAGCAGCTGAAGATTCTTCCATCAAGGCAGCCGTAATTTCCGGGTGTAATGGGTTAGTGCGGAAAATACAATGAAATGTCTGGCGGCCGCCTAAAAATCTATGCTTCTTAAATGGTTCGATCGTATTGATCAGTTCAGAAAGTGCATGAAGTTCATGTTCCACATGCTTTTTCTCATCGTCAGAAGCTTCATAAAGAGATAACTCTTCATAACGCTTTCGGAAAACGTCCACGTAAGGAGCCGCATTTAAAGATTTTAAAGCAGTTAAATAAGCCTCTTTTACAAAACGTGTATCTTCTGTCTGATAAGCATGAAATACAGCATCACTTTCAGAAGAAAGTGCCAGATCACCGATCAAAAGAGCAGCATTTTTTCTTGTTTTTGCATCTTCATTTTCTAAAAATACAGATAAGTCCAGATCACCATCATGGACCCAAGACAACAAAAGTTCTCTTTTAGAAGAATCCTTGATCTCCTGACGCAGGGAACTTAAAGACTGACGTACTTCGATATTTTGATTTAACCTTTTACATAAACGATTGATCATATATACATTCCTTTTCTAAATAATGTGTATAAGGAAAAGTCCTTAAAAACTATAAAAACAGTATACCTTATTGAAATAATTTTTGCAAAAAAAGTGAAAATCATGCTATAATAATATGTAACCGAGAGAATAACAGGTAAGGAAGGATATGAAACATATAACGATCAAGAGAGCAGAACAGGCAGATGTCAATGCGATCATGCAATTGATGCAAGAAGCAGTGGATACTGTGAAAGTTTCTGATTGGTTTCTGCCAGACAACAGACAATATATAGAAGAACACATAAGCGACCGGGGATTTACATTGAAGGCTTTATCAAGTAACAATGAGATCTTGGGCTTTTTTATTGTCGATCTTCCGGGAGAGTCAAAACATAATCTTGGATATGATCTGAATTATGACGATTATAAGATACACAAAGTTGCACATATGGACTACGCAGTTGTGACGAGTAAAGCAAGAGGTTTTGGGCTTCAGAGAAGATTATTCAAAGAGGCTGAGAAACAATTAGAAGACACGATATATGAATACTTCCTTGGAACCGTTCATCCGGATAATATCTACAGCCGGAGAAACTTTATCGAAGCAGGTTACAGGGAAGCAAGACGAATGTCAAAATATGGTGGTATGCAACGTATCATCATGGAAAAGGAGAAATGACTATGAGTGATCAGTATGATGTTATTATGATCGGAGCAGGACCTTCTGCTATATTTTGTGCTTATGAATTAAAGAGAAATAAGCCGGATATGAAAGTTCTTATGATCGAAAAGGGACGAAGGATCGAAAGAAGAGCCTGTCCAAAACGAAATACAAAGGTATGTGTTGGATGTAAACCATGCTCTATCACAACAGGATTTGCCGGAGCGGGAGCGTTTTCTGACGGTAAATTATCTTTATCCCCAGATGTAGGAGGGAACCTTCCAGAGATTTTAGGATATGACAGAACGATCGAATTATTAAAAGAATCCGATGACATTTATTTAAAATTCGGAGCTGATGAGAAAGTATACGGAATTGATGAAGCGGAAGAGATCGCAAGCATCCGTAAGAAAGCTATTCAGGCAAACTTAAAGCTGATCGAATGTCCGATCAGACATTTGGGAACAGAAGAAGGATACAAGATCTACTCAAGACTTCAGGAACATTTATTAAATGAAGGTGTTGATATGATTTTTGATACCATGGTCAAAGATATCATCATTGAAGATGGGGTTGCAAAGGGTGTTGTCACAGACAAAGGTGAGACATATACAGGCGATGAGATCGTAGCAGCAGTAGGACGAGAAGGATCTGAATGGCTAAGCGGAATCTGCAGAAAATACGACATTGAAACACAGGTAGGAACCGTTGATGTCGGAGTCCGTGTAGAAGTTCGAGACGAGATCATGGAAGAATTAAATAAGAGTCTTTATGAAGCAAAACTTGTTTATTACACGCCAACATTCGATGATAAAGTCCGCGTATTCTGCAGCAATCCATCGGGAGAAGTAGCAACAGAATATTATGAAAATGGTCTTGCAGTGGTGAATGGTCATGCATACAAAGCAGACGAATACAAGACAAACAACACAAACTTTGCATTACTAGTATCTAAGAACTTTACAAAACCATTTAAAGAGCCGATTCAATATGGAAAACATATCGCACAGTTAAGTAATATGCTTTGTGATGGCAAGATCTTAGTACAGAGATTTGGAGATTTTGTGAGAGGAAGAAGAACAACCGAAGAACGTCTGGTAAGAAATAACATTACACCAACATTAAAAGATGCTGTTCCAGGAGATCTTTCACTCGTATTCCCATATCGAATCATGAAAGACATCGAAGAGATGATCTATGCATTAGATGAAGTAACACCAGGTATGGCAAGTGATGAAACACTTCTTTACGGTGTAGAAGTTAAATTCTATTCAAATAAGATCTTAACAAACAAAGACTTTGAGACAAATATCAAAGGACTCCGTGCGATCGGTGACGGAGCATCTGTAACAAGAGGATTACAGCAGGCATCTGCGAATGGATTAAGTGTTGCGAAGAGTATTCTGAATAAATAAAAATATCTCAACAAATAAAATCCCTGATAGTTTAGAAAGCTATCAGGATTTTATTTATCATTTCGACAGATGCATTTTATTTTTGAATTCTGGATGATTTTCATAAAAAACTTTGTTAGCCTGCTCTCCAGCAAGTATTAATCTTTCCAGTCCCTCCTCAGGGCATAGAAAGCTTCCTAGAGGATAAGGTGTCTTTGTATACAAACCATGAAAATCAGTTCCACCGGTCATGAAAAGATCATGCTCCTTACAAAGAGAAGTGATATGATCTCTTGTTTTTTCATCATTTCGTGGATGATTTAATTCAATTCCATCGAGCATATGCTCTTCGATCATCATTTCCATCACATGCTCAGCTTTATATTGTCCTGGATGTGCAAGAACAACGACACCGCCACAAGAATGGAGAAGATCAGTGACTGTTTTTGCATCCATATAACGGTATGGAAATTTATGTGGACCTTCGGCACGAAATAACTCATTATGTAATTTACCGATCGGAGTCCCAGTATATCCCATCATAGAAAGAACCTGCATGATATGAGTATAGTAAACACCAGTACTTTCTTTTGACACCTCATAAAGCTGTTCCATAGTGATCGGATATTCATCCATCAATGACTGATAAGATTTTACGACAGCATCAGATAATTTTTTTAAGTCTTTGCTTAAATAATTCTGAAGCCGGTCAGTATCGATCGGATAATAACATAAAATATGAACATTCGTCTGTGTTTCCTCGTGCCATGCATTTGCCTCGACAGCAGGAATCGCATGAACACCAAGTTCTTTCCCAAGTTTTACAGCTTCTGGAATAGAGTGTGTGGATTCGTGGTCAGAGATTGCAATATGATCAAGACCAATACGTTTCGCATAAGGAATGATCTGGTCAACACGCATAGCACCATCAGATAAGACGGTATGACAATGTAAGTCTGCTTTCATACAAAAATACCTCCTAAAATACTTACTCCATTTTCTTTAAGATCGTTAAAATATTGGACAATGACTGATGAAATAATTGCTGATCTTCCTTTGATAAAGAATCAAAACGCTTGGAAAGATATTCTTTGACCATTCTTTTTTCTTCTAAGATCAGATGGTTGCCCTTCTCTGTCAGCTTGACATATACCATCTTTCGATTTTCATCACTTCGAAATCGTGTTACATATTCCTCTTTCACTAACGGAGAAACGGCTCTCGTGGCTTGTTCCTTGGAAGATGCAAGATAAGAAGATAACTGAGACATATTCAAGGAACGTCCCCCAGATAATGCAAATAAGATCAAAATCTGTGTCTTGGTAAGATGCATGGAAGATATGTCAATTGTATTTAAAAGAAATTTCTGACAGATTGGAAAAATTTCAAAAAGTGCAGAAACATCATTCAATGTAAATCCCTCTCTTTCGATATTTTTATAATCTTAAGTATACCACTTTATGAATAAAAATCAACAATCAACAAAAATCAATATTTGACAAAAATCAAATAAAAAGATAGAATAAAGATAACACTATAAAATGACCTTGATCAAAGGAGGTAACACGATGAGTGAAACAATACAAATGCAGGATTTTTTGACACGTCAGGCAAAGGTTTGCAGGGATAACTGTGAGATAGAAAAGGACCTGTACAAAGAACTAGGAGTCAAAAGAGGACTTAGGGATGTCAACGGAGTCGGAGTTCTTGCAGGTCTTACCAATATCTCCTGCATCCAGTCCAGTGAGATGATTGATGGAGAGAAAGTGCCTTGCGAAGGAAAGTTATTTTATAGAGGATATAATATATATGAATTAGTTGAAGGATTTATGAAACGAGGCGATTTTGGATTTGAAGAGATCACCTATCTCTTATTGTTTGGAAAACTTCCAGATGATAAGCAATTGAAAGAATTTAGAGAAGTACTGGCACAGAGTATGACGCTTCCAAAGAACTTTACAAGAGATGTCATTTTGAAAGCACCATCAAAAGATATTATGAATACGTTAACAAAGAGCATTTTAACGCTGGCATCTTACGATGAGAATGCATCCGACATTTCTATGGAGAATGTTTTAAGACAATGTTTGATGTTGATCAGCGTACTTCCAATGATGGCAGTTTACGGATACCATGGATATAATCATTATGTAAATGATGACAGTTTATATATTCATCGTCCAGATTCCAATTGCTCTATGGCAGAAAATATTTTAAGGATGCTGCGTCCAGATAAATCTTATACAGAGTTAGAAGCCAAGGTGTTAGATATCGCATTGGTTCTCCATATGGAACATGGTGGTGGGAATAATTCAACATTTACAACGCATGTTGTGACATCTTCCGGATCTGATACATATTCCGTGATCGCGGCAGCACTTTCATCCTTGAAAGGACCGAAACATGGTGGTGCGAACATCAAAGTTGTAGAGATGATGCAGGATTTAAGAAAGAATGTCGATGATCTTAGTGATGAAGGACAGGTAGAAGAATATTTAAGAAAACTACTGCATAAAGAAGCATTTGACAAAAAAGGGCTGATCTATGGAATGGGACATGCGGTCTACAGCATTTCCGATCCACGAGCCCAGATCTTCAAAGCTTTTGTAAAGAAGCTGGCACTTGCCAAAGGAAGAGAAAAAGACTTTGAACTCTATTCTATGATCGAAACATTGGCACCAAAAGTCATTGCAGACGAACGAAAGATCTACAAAGGAGTCAGTGCAAATGTCGATTTCTATAGTGGATTTGTGTACAGTATGTTAGATATTCCACTAGAATTGTTCACACCGATCTTTGCGATGGCAAGAATCGTTGGATGGAGTGCACATCGTCTGGAAGAATTAACCAATGTGGATAAGATCATCCGTCCAGCATACCAAAGTGTACAAGAAGAAAAAGAATACGTGGAGATGGAAAACAGATAGAACAAAGAAGAAAAGAAGAGGGGAGACCCTCTTTTTTTGTGTAGAAATAGATACTTTTTGTTATAATGAATGAAAAAGGAGGCATGACAGATGATCTTAATGATGAAAGATACGAAAGTATTAGAAACCAACAAGGATGGAAGTATCACGATCTATGAAGAAAAATTACTTCCATTTTCGTTGCAAAAAGAAGATCTTACCTATGAAGATTTTTTCTTTAACTGGCTGGCGATCAGACCCCTGTCCATCGGAAGAACAAATGCAAAAACAATTTTAAATAACGCAGGGATTCCACAGAATCCATTGACCATCGCAAGAATCTGCCATGGCATGAATTTGTCCGATTGTTATTGGGTAAAAGAAAGAGAAGAAGATACAGCATGGGACAAAGATAATCTTTATGATCATGATATGGATCCGTTTTATGCAGATACTGCATTGACAGGGAAAACTCATCGGTTATCCAAAGATAAATTCCACACACCGGAATTGACGGCACAGGGAGTGTCAGCAAAATGCTGGATCAGAGAGGATGATGGAATTTATTTATATAAAGTTGGAAGAAAAGAGCTGCCAGCAAGCGAGATTTTAGACGTTCTGGGAATTCAGCATGTGCAATATGAAAAAGCAGAGCATTTAAAAGACTATTTATCAAAAGAACGAATTCAAAAAATAGAAGATGCAGGGGAAGTGATCGTAAGATCAAAACTGCTCACAAATAAGAAACAAGGAATTATTCCATTCGAAGAATTTGCGGTATATTGTGCGAATCAGGATTATGAAGATGAATACAAAGAAGCAAAGAAAAGGGATTCGAAAGCTTACTATGAAATGCAGATTGCAGATTATATTTTGAATAACAGTGATCGTCATGTTGGTAATTGGGGCTTTTATTTTGATATTGATGAAAATAAACTGCAAAAAATGTACCCACTGATGGATCACGACCATGCATTTGATGAAGAAGAAATATTATTATCCCAGACGTGGGAAGGAAGAACATTATTCGAGGCAGCATATGAAGCTCAGAAAAAGTTAAAATTATCAATAGATAAATTATTACAAATACAAAAACCGCAATATTTAACAACAACAGAATGGGAACAAGTAAGAAAAAGAATAAAAAAACTTATAAAATGAGGAAAACCGGAGACGAGGAGAGTCTCCGGCATTATGAAAAAGTATGAAAAAAAGTTTTAGCTAAGTAAGTTTGTTACTTGCTATGCTTTTAGTATACGCAGAAAATGTGAAAGAAATGTGTCTAAAAAATGATGAATTTATGATTTTTAGACATATTTTGAGAAATTTTGCGATATAACATCTTTTTAAAAATATTTACATTACGATATACACAAGGAGAAAAAATAAAAATGGGAATGACAACATTATGTTATATAGAAAAAGATAACAAATACTTGATGCTGCATCGTATCAAAAAAGAACACGACATCAACAAAGATAAATGGATTGGAGTCGGCGGACATTTTGAACATGGAGAAAGTCCAGAAGATTGCATGTTCCGTGAAGTCATGGAAGAAACAGGTCTGACACCAACAAAATACCGTTTTTGTGGAATCGTCACATTTTTATCCGACATGGAAACTGATAAAGAAGCATGGGAATACATGTGTTTATACCATATTGAAGAATTTAAGGGAAAGATCAAAGAATGTGACGAAGGAGTTCTTGAATGGGTAGAAAAAGAAAAGATACTAGATCTTGATCTATGGGAAGGTGACCGTTTATTTTTACGCTATATGCAAGAAAGAATCCCATTTTTTTCTTTAAAATTAGTATATGAAGAAGGAGATTTAACAGCAGCTGTACTCGATGGAAAACCTTTAGAATTCTTTGACATTCTAGATGAAAATGGAAACAAAACAGGCAGGATCAAAGAACGATCCTTAGTCCATGAAGATGGAGACATACATGGAACCGTTCATATCTGGATCAGAAGAAAAACGGAAAAAGGGTATGACCTGTTACTCCAAAAACGAAGCAAACAAAAAGACTCCTTCCCAGGCTGCTACGACATCTCATCCGCAGGTCATATCAGCGCATGCGATGAACCATTAGAAACCGCATTAAGAGAACTAGAAGAAGAACTAGGGATCAAAGCAGAACCAGAACAACTTAAAAAAGTATGTATGCATGAAGGAAGCATGAATGGAAACTTCTACGGAAGAGAATTTAAGAATCATGAGATCAGCACAGTTTATATGTATGAAGAAACAGTGGATATTACAAAACTTAAACTACAGAAAGAAGAAGTCGAAGAGGTTATGTGGATGGATCAAGAAGAACTGATCCAGAAAGTGAAAGATGGTGGGATTCCAAATTGTATATACTTGGATGAAGTAGAGAAGTTTTAAGTTGTAGTTGGCCAACTGTAGATTTTGAGTATATGATAAAAAATAAATAAGCAACCGACAGTGCAGCGGTGAAATTTTGCTCATATTTTGAACAAATCGCTGATCCGCCCAATTTCCTACGAAAACTCGCTCTGAAGTTTTGTTCAGGTTAATAGACTTTGAAGCTCAGACATTCGTCCAATTGGGCTGCGAATTTATTCAAAATATGGCAAAATTCCAATGCTGCGCTGTCGGTTGCTTATTTATTTTTTATCATATACCAGAAGTCTAAAGTGTGGACAATTACAAGATTGAAAAACTTAAGTAGATGTATGTTAAACATTATCGTTTTTTATTTTGACAGTGGCAGACAGATACTATTATCGCCAATACAGTAAAACATACACACTGTGTAGAGGTTTGAATAGTGTTTTGTTGTATGAGTCAGAAAGAAGATAAGAAGAACTATTTATAAGGAACCAAGGTGACAACATGAGCACTTTTTGAATGCGTTTTTTACAAATTCGCAGCGCCCTGTGGTTGATTGTCT
>ENA-OQHL01000397-OQHL01000397.1-human-gut-metagenome-genome-assembly--contig:-NODE-397-length-31547-cov-5.946722_pt1 | contig 31547 bp, 30 predicted proteins | sample MGYA00242565_ERZ504723 | MGnify/ENA primary metagenome ERZ504723 (study PRJEB26092, sample SAMD00036211) | human gut metagenome | host: Homo sapiens | study: EMG produced TPA metagenomics assembly of... | reverse complement strand
AAATCAAAGCATTTAGGGCATCATTTAGAGGAGTAGTGGATATGAGCTTCTTCCTTTTTAGGCTAGCAAAGGTATATGCATGAAGGGAATTGACTAAACTTAATCCCCCAAGAATTACAACTGAGCCATAATAAGGGCTATCGACGAATATTTTCATTGGGTCTTGTAGTTAGGGGGGAGAATAAAAACAAAATCCCGACGAAATCGCTTCGGCAGGATTCTATTTCATTTTTTACTTAAATGTGGCTACGTAATAAAATTATGACTAATTAATTCAATTCTGATACTGCAAAGATAGTGCGTTTCAGTATGTGTCACAATCACCTTTATGAGGTATATTATGTAGTGGTTCTCACTATTTATAGTTAGTAGCAGGTGTTTTCTCTACTTTTTTCCATTCTTTAGTCTCGAAATCATATGCTTTTATGATTCTTGCAGGGCATCCGGCGCATATAGAATAAGGTGGAACAGAATGACTGACTACGCTCCCGGCAGCCACTACGCAATGTTTCCCTAAGGTTACTCCTGGTAGAATGACTGAGTTGGCGCCTACCCATACATCATCTTCAATGATAACAGGCAGTGTGCTGACTCCTTGTTCATCAATCATCTTTTCCGCATCCTGATAATTGTGGTTGAGTCCTGTGACTGTTACATTCTGTGCCAGATTGACGTGGTTGCCGATATGAACCGGACCTATGATTGTATTTCTTAATCCGATGCGTGTATAATCTCCGATTGTTAAGTCGCCAACTGCATTGTTCAGACAGGAGAAATCTTCGACAACAGAATATTTTCCCAAGAAGAACCGGTTGAAAGGAGGGAGGTCTTTGCGGACACTCCGGTAGATGACAGAACCCTTTCCACGTTTCAGGTATATGAAATCGAAGAGCCGTATCCACCAGTTGGGGCGAGTTTTAACGGGATGCATGATGAAACGATGCACAGCCTGTTTCAAGCCGGGGTTTTCTTTAATTCGTTGTTTAAGTGTTTTTTTCTCCATATTGAATGTTTTTTCTTCTTTTTGTCTTCTACCAGATAATCAGGGATTGCCAGGCTGTAAGTGATTAATAGACCGAAGAGTGCGATCCACCATCCGAATGATAAGGTCCAATTGTATACGGTTATCAACGAAGCCCAAACGCTTACGAAGATACATAATTTAAGTGGAGAAGGTGTCAATTGTTGTACGATCCGGTTGCAGAAACTCCAGTTTCCCTCAAATATGGAAGAGAGTAAGTAAGAAGTCGTTTTCCGGATACGTTTCCGATAAGGGCAGACCGGAGCGGATTGGCAGTAAACAATTACGTCCGGTAGGTAGTCAATGTATATATTCTGTCGGAATAACTTTCGCTCAATATTGGTTTTGGAACTTTTCATGTTCTTTTGCAGCCATTTCAGATCGATTACCATGTTGGTTCCAAGCAAATAGGATGATAGTCCGAATTGTGTATTACCGGCTCTGCAAAGGCTGTTTTTTATTTCTTCACGTATGGCACAGAAGTGATTACGGAAACCTTTGTGGTTTTCTATCACCGTATGTAGCTGGACGGCTTGTATACCAGCATCGTATGCATTGTATATTTTGTCCAGAAATTGCGGAGATAAAGCAGATGCTGTATGGGATAGAAAGAGAACCAGATCGTAGTGCTCTGGGTCTAAACTGTGGATTGTCTGATGCAGATCGCTGTATGTGATAAACTCATATGATTCTTCTTTATATATATATGGAAGAAGGCTTCCTTCTGGAACGAGAATGGCGCAACGATATGCTTTTTGAGCTTTAGGGTAAGTGATATGTTTGCAATGTGAAGCTACGGCCATCACAAAGAGGTATAGCAGCAAAAGCCCTGTACAGAAGAATATCAGGTCATCTATTATGTAGATATAAGAGTCTATCATCTGGAAGGAGATTATACGTTCTCTTTTTGAATGAATGCAGTAACTGTTTTCAGAATAATCTTTATATCCAACCAGAAAGAGAATGTCTTTGCATAGGTAATATCCAACTGCTTACGTTCTTCGGCAGAAAGTTTACCGGCTTCACCTCTTTTCTCTACCTGCCATAAACCGGTCAATCCGGCCGGACCCATGAAACGGTCGATGTGCTCATCGCTTGTCAGCAATTCGGCTTCATAGAGTGGGAGAGGACGGTTGCCTACTATTGACATATCCCCCTTTAAAATATTAATAAGCTGAGGTAATTCGTCAATACTATATTTACGGATAATGCGTCCTATCTTTGTTATTCGCGGGTCATTTTCCAACTTAACGAAAGCATTGTTTTTTTCTTTGGACTTCTTGTTGATGTAGTCTTCTTCGGAGATTACGAAATCGTCCGATATCAGGAGGATTTCTTCTTCGTCGGCTTCTTCATTAATATCCGGTTCCAGTTCTTCCCCCCAGATATCCTCATCTTCCTGTTGATACTGGTTAAGAGCATTGAAATCCTTTAAATGCTTGTCGGCATCAGTGTACATCGAACGGAATTTAAGGAAGTCGAATATCTGATAGTTACTTCCTACTCGCTTGGATTTGTAGATAATGGGGCCCTTGCTTTCTAACCGGATAGCTAATGCAGTAAATATTAGGAGAGGAGAAAGGCATAATATCGCCATTCCCGAAAAGAATATATCAAAAGTTCGTTTCCATAAAGGCAACCGGAAAGCATTAATATTTTGTGTTTTAAGCTGAAGTGCCTTTATTTTCTGATCTTTTCTTCGTTTAAGGAAAGTCGATAAGTCCTTTAAAGCCTCTTGGCTCGTTTCATATTTGATTGTATTGTTAATGCCGGCTTTAAGATATTCGGATGCTTCTTCCTTAGACAAGGAATCGATGACGAGTATCATATAAAGTCCCGGATATTTTTTGCGTATGTATTGGATATCTGCAATATCTTGGGATAAGTTCACCTGTTCGAAAAATAGGGCTGCGTCATATTTTTCGCGTATTTTCTCCAATACTTTGACAGCTTTGCTACAATTGGACGCAGCATAGAATACCCCAATACTTAGTCGGGAGAGTAGTTCTATTGTTTTGCTATCTCTGCCTATATAAACAAAATATTGCATGTGTAGAAGACCCGGTATTAGTCAATAATCTTTTTGATTCGGATTTTGAGTTCCAATGGGTTGAATGGTTTCAGGATATAGTCTTCTGCTCCCTCTTCCAGTAGTCTGATTCTTTCCGTTGTACTTTCTTCGCTGGATAACATAACGATAGGAATTGATTTGAATAATTCATTGTTCTTCATGTATCTTAAAAATTCATCACCCATCATAAGAGGCATACGAATGTCTGAAATAATGAGGTCAGGTACATTGCCTTCATTAAGCCATTCTATTGCTTTGATGGGATCTTCCAAATAGGTAAAATCATACTCTTTTCCTAGATACACACCGGCCACTTTTCCGATTGTCGATTTATCGTCGACTAGTAATATTTTTTTCTTCATACGAATAGACCTTTCTATCGCTTGCTTTGTTATTTGATTTATTGATTGAGATTGTTGTCACATTATATTTGTGATACACTGCAAATATAGATATTATTTTAGAATAATCTCCATTCTGGAGAGTAAAATTCGTGATATATGTTTTTTTTCTATTAATTGCGACTAACAGTATCTTGATGAAAAAACACGGATTTCAACTTTCATGAAATCCGTGTTGATGATTGACTGTTTGGCTTATTTATAGACTCTTGATGAATCAAAAGTTTTCCACCATTCTTCATTCTTAGTACCGCCACTTGTTACCCAACTTTCGAACAGCGAGTAAGCAGATTTGATATTCACATATTCCAAAGGCCATTTGAAGTCTGTCGGAACCATGATTCCCCATGCCAGGTTGTCTTTACTGATGTAATATCTTTTGCGGGAAGTAGAGCTATCGTCGTTGTTGCCTCCGAACAAGTCGGTATTTGCTAACTTAGTGGGTTGGTAACCGACGATATGGATCTCTTTACGTTGGTTTCTGTTTCCTTCTACGAAGATGAACACATTCAGTTTGTTGATATTAAGCTCATCCACAGAAATAGGGTTGCTGAACTTGATTGTGAAACTGATATTTTTAGGATTCGTATTGGCAGAATGATCTTTAATGGTATTAATCTGTTCGTAACGGTCTCTTCCCAATGCGTTGTGAGCATCGTCAAATAATGGGATAACAGCATAGTCCTGGCCGTTCTCAATCTTATTACTATTCACATTAAAGTTTTTAGCAAGAGAGTTATCACTGAACACCACCGGTTGTGTGATAGCACTGGCAGGAACACCGTCCAGCATGATAGCAGCTCCGATGCTCTTCGTAGCTCCGGCAGCCGATAAATCAAGACTTAGCGTGAACTCTTCTGCCTTATTATCCTTGTTGATGGAAATCTTTCTTTCTTTGATAATCAGAACAAGATCGTTCATATCGTAATCTCCATATAATGGCCACTGGTCTTCAAATAGATAAGCGTAATTACGAGTGTCATCCATGATGATCGGGAATTTAGGATCTTCAGGGTCTTCTCCTTCATTTCCGTTATTTTTGGTACCCGTGCAGACTTCTATCACGACTTTGGATTCTCCCATTTTAGTGAAGTATGCGCCATTTTGTACATAGAAGTTGTTCCAATATGGGCTCTTTTCAACATGATTATCGCATTCAATAACTAAGTTTCCGTCATACGTAAAACCTTGTCCGGTTATAACCGGAGATTTTATCATAGAAGTGTTTTCGCCCTTTCCGTAAAATTTAGCATGAGCTGTATTCATGTAAATACTTGTAGTTGCATCCAACATAGAACCATTGCTCAAGTTGACTGTCCCATTAACAAACTCCATCGTAGGAGCTTTTAAGTATCCTTGGGTAAAGTTGAATGTTGCTCCGTTTGCATAGAAAGAAGTTGTGGCTTCCAGACTGCAAGCATTGTTGAATGTTGTATTGGTGAGGCTGATGGTTGTAAATCTCATGATGTTGTTATTGGTAGCAACAGCATCAGAATTTGCAATTAATTTCTCTCCATAAATCTCTCCGTTATTTTCCAATGAGAAATTAGATGGCAGATTTAATGTACCTTCAAGCTCAATTTTATTATCATTCACAATTTTTGTGTTAGAATTGATTGAGATGTCTCTGCTTGTTATGGTTCCTTTGTTGTAGAGCGTTGCACCGGAATGTAGAGTCATGGTGTTTGTCACAGCCAGTGTCCCCCAGTTTCTTAATGCAGCAGGCGCTCCATTGGTGAATGATACATCGTCTGCGTTTACTTCTCCTTTTTCCATGATAGTCAGCATGGAGTTTCTGATGAACGTCATGGTTCCTGATGCATTAATCTTTGCATTGTTCATCACAATGATTTCAATTCCGTTCTGGAATTGGAAAGTTGCAGGAATAGTCCATTGGGCATCTACATAAACTCTGGTTGCAATCTCACCGTCATATCCGTCAAATTTGAATATACCATTATAGTCAGAGGTGATTTTGTAATTAGCATTACGCAGTAAAGTCGTTCCTGTCATTTCTGTAACTTCCTTAGCGTCAGTTGGTATGGAAGAATAATCCGGTTTTTCAAATGCGAGACTTCTTGTAGCGACACCACGACTCATTAATGCTCTATTCTGTGCTGCAGATTCTGCATAATAGAGCTTACAGGTAATATTATCGCTGTTTTCCGGCACATCGAACTGATATACCTGTTCACGTCCTCTTGGGTCGGTTTGTTTCACGTAAATACCCTTTTGAGTGGGGAGCAGGCTGACAGCAGCTGTAAATTTAAAGTTGTTTTCTTTGTTAGCTGTCCTTGTAGCGAGTACGGAAGCATTTTCGTTAGTCAAAGGATCTTCTGCATATATTTCAATTAAATAAGCAAATTGCCCTCCTTCTTCATCTTTCACTTCGACTGAAACATTTTTTGTGGTTATCATGTTCCAATCGATATTATCGGGAGCAGCAAAGCCGTCTCCCATCGGGTTAGGTGTTTCATAAGACGGATCATAGAGATCCTTTCCGGAGTCCACACAACTAAACATAGTACCTGCTATTGCTATTGCAATAATGGGCACAAATTGAACTGTTTTCTTCATCATAATGTATTATTGCTTGATTGTTTGTAACCAAATCCATCACAAAAATAACTGCATATCTTTTATTGGAAATGTTTTTTCTGTTATTTTATAGGGTGAAAACAACTATACTTCCGTTTTGGTTCTTCTTTGGCTCGTTTAGGTTTGATGAAGTCTCGGTGATGATGAAGAGAAATCCCTTGATTTTCACTTTTATAAGACTGCTTAAAATGAAAATCAAAGGATTATATTAAGTGTATTTAATTTAAGACTTAGTAATTTCTCCTATTAAGCAGGAGTTCATTTTATATCGGATATCCTTGTTGGGTAATCCATGTCCCAATAAAAACATGAGCTTTGTTATGGCACATTCGGGAGTGCTGTCATATCCGCTGATTACACCTGCTTCCAAAAGGTGCATTCCTGTTTCATAACGTCCCATCTCTACTGCTCCGGAGGCACACTGTGTGATGTTGACAATGATAATTCCGCGATCGGTAGCTTCTTTTAGTTGGCGGATGAACCATTCCTTTTGCGGGGCATTTCCTGAACCGAAGGTTTTCATGACAACTGCCTTCAATCCGGGAACATGAAGCAGAGAAGTTACGATACTCTCCTGAATACCAGGGAAGAGGGTCAAAATAACTACATTAGTGTCAAATAGATAATGCGGCTTTAATGGTTTTGTCGGGTCCGGTTTCCGGATGAGATTAGGTTCATATTTGATGTGGATGCCTACCCGTGCCAAGGGTGGATAATTGAAAGAGCGAAAAGCGTTAAAATTCTCCGCATTAATTTTGGTAGTACGGTTGCCACGCATCAAATGATTTTCAAAGAAAATACATACTTCAGGAACAATGGCCGTACCATCCGTGTTTTTGGCAGCTGCGATCTCAATGGCTGTGATGAGATTTTCTTTTCCGTCTGTGCGCAAAGTTCCGATTGGTAACTGGGAACCGGTGAGAATGACGGGCTTGCTTAGGTTTTCGAGCATAAAGCTTAATGCAGAGGCTGTGTAAGCCATCGTATCTGTTCCGTGAAGGATGACAAAACCATCAAAATAATCATAATTGTAATTGATAATCTTTACTAGCTTTGCCCAGTAAGCAGGTTCCATATCCGAAGAGTCGAGAGGGGGATCAAATTGGTAGGAAGAGATGCGGTAGTTGAATCTTTTTAGTTCGGGTACATGCTTAAGCAAATGATCGAAGTTGAAGTTTTCTAAAGCACCTGTTTCCGGATTCTCTATCATTCCGATAGTTCCACCCGTGTAAATTAACAAAACGGAAGGGGTTTCTGCTCTCATAATTGTTGAATTACTGTTAAAACGCTGGCAAAGATAGGAAAAAATAGTGATTTATGATTTATGAATTATGATTTATGAGTTTTCGAATGATTTTGTAGATTTATCATTCATGTGAACCTCCCCCCTCACATCCCTCACACTTGATTAATTTATTAGAATTACCAATGACCTGGATTCAACTGCTGATTCGCATAAATCATAAATCATAATTCATAAATCATAAATCATTTCACCGCTTCTTTTAATTTAAGGATGGCTTTTTCCGGGTCTTTTTCTTCTTCGAGCAGAGTAACGAACTTACTGCCGATGATAGCTCCGGAAGCGTGTTCGCAAGCTGCCTGGAACGTCGCTTTATTGGAGATGCCAAATCCTATCATCAACGGATTGTTCAGATGCATATCTTTTATTTTCTTGAAGTATGCCTGTTTTTGTTCGTTGAAATTCTGTTGTGCTCCGGTAGTTGCTGCTGATGAAACCATGTAAATGAATCCGTCGGTATGTGTATCTATTTCGCGTACCCGTTCTTCGCTGGTCTCCGGTGTGATGAGCATAATCACTTTGATGTTGTAGCGCTCGGCAATGATACGATAATGTTCTTGATAATCACGGAAAGGGAGATCGGGGATGATAACACCATCAATACCACATTCTACGCATTTACGGCAGAAGTTTTCAAATCCGAATTGCATGATTGGATTTAAGTACCCCATGAATACAAGTGGTATTTTTACGTCCTTGCGAATATCCCGCAATTGTTCAAAAAGAAGTTTTAAAGACATGCCGTTGCGCAATGCTTGGGTAGCGGCATTCTGGATAACAATGCCGTCTGCCATCGGATCACTGAAAGGAATACCGATTTCAATCATGCTTACTCCATGTTTTTCGAGTGTGCGGATTACATTGGCAGTACCATCTAAAGTGGGGGTACCGGCACAAAAATAAATAGAAAGTATGTCTTTCTTGTTGCTATTGAAAAGTTGATTAATTCTATTCATGACGTTGGAATTTTAAAGTGATGATTTTAATTCGTTTAAAAATGTCCGGATACGCTCCGGATCTTTTTCTCCCGGTTTGGTTTCAAAACGGCTGTTGAGATCATATCCGGCAAGCCGGGGATGCTTGAATTCTTTCAGGGCATTGGCACTGTATGAGTTGATACCTCCGCTCAAAAGGAAAGGTACATCTCCGTTATATGTGTGTAATATGCTCCAATCAAATTGATTTCCCGAACCACCATATTGCTCGCATTTGGTATCGAACAGAAAAAGATCACAGACTTTTTCGTAGTCATACACCTTTTTCAAGTCTTTGGGGCGGTCTACGGAAAAGGCCTTGATGATTTTCAATCCGGTAGAATGTAAGGACCGGCAGTATTCCGGCGATTCATTTCCGTGGAGTTGCACATCATTCAGTCCGAAACGATCAGCATACATGCTGACCACTTGCTTATCTTCATTGACAAAGACGCCGACACGCCGGGCATGAGTGGGCAGGTAAGCCGGAAGCTCGTAGACACATCGGGGAGATTTAGGATAAAAGATGAATCCCAGCATATCTATGCCTTCGATAGACTCTACGTCCTGTATGTTTTCAGCTTCTCGCATACCGCATACTTTGATAATTTTTCCGTTAATCATAGGGCTGTCCGTTTTGAATAATTAGTTTATTGAATGGCTTGCAGGAAATTCTGTAAGGTTTCTCCCGGTCGCTGTGTTTTCATAAATGTTTCGCCGATCAGGAATCCCCGGAATCCGGCTGTCCGGAGGCGTTTAACTATTTCCGGATCGGAGATGCCGCTTTCAGATACCAGTACCGAATCTTGAGGAAGTTGTCCGGCCAGGCGGAAAGAGTTTTCTACATCGGTGAAGAAAGTACCCAGATTACGGTTGTTGATACCTACCATATCTATTCCTTTGTTAATGTACTCCAGTTCTTCGGAACTATGAATTTCTAATAAGACCTCCAGACCTAATTCATGAGCTTTCTCTGCCAGTTCATTGCACTTTTCCAGTTCTAGTGCGGCTGCGATGAGAAGTACGGCATCTGCACCAACAATTTTAGCTTGGTAAAGCTGGTATTCATCAATGATGAAGTCCTTTCTAAGGATGGGAATTTCCACCAAAGGGCGTGCGGCGCGGATATCTTTCAGGCTTCCTCCGAAAAACTTCTCATCAGTAAGGATGGAAAGGGCGGAGGCACCTGCCGCTGCATAGGAGGGAACGATCTCTTCCGGACGCGCTTCTTCTTGTATCCATCCTTTGGAAGGAGAGTGCCGCTTGAACTCGGCGATAATACCTGATGTGGAAGAGGCTAATGCCTGCTTCATAGAGCGGGGAGTCGGAGATTCGCTGATACCTTCCTGTAATTGTTCGATAGAAATAGCCTGCTTTTGCAGGTCAACTTCAAATCGTTTGTTTGCTATAATCTCGGATAATATATCTTTCATCAGTTCGTTTGTTTTTATATTTATAATCAGACTTGCTAATCGTAAATCAAATTAACTATTCAATTCGATGAATTTTTTTAGTGTTGCTAATGCACGTCCGCTTTCCAATGATTCTTTGGCAAGAGCAATACATTCTTCAATTGTCTTTTCCGGACGAATCACATGGATAGCGAAAGCGGAGTTGACTATCACTACATTTTTTTGAGCTTCCGTAGCTGTATTATTCATGATATGATCGAAAATCTTAGCTGCATCTTCCGGTGTTTGTCCGCCATCCAGATCAATATCTTTATAACGGGAGAAGCCGAGGCTTTCGGGAGTGTAAATCTTTTCATGATCGCTGGTTGCCACTTTAAACTCATTGGTCAGAGAAATTTCGTCATACCCGTCAAGACTATGAACAACGGCAAATTTCGTCTTGCTTTCCTGATAAGTATAGGTGTAAAGGCGAAGTAACGGTAGATTGTAAACTCCTAACAGTTGGTAAGCAGGTAATACCGGATTTACCAATGGACCGAGCATATTGAAGAAAGTGCGCACTGCCAATCCTCTACGAACCGGAGCTACTGCTTTTAATGCCGGATTGAATAAAGGGGCATGCAGATAAGCAAGATTACATTTTTCCATGCTGCGACGCAGTTGGTCTACATCACAGGTGAATTTTACACCGTGTTGCTCCATTACATTACTGGCACCACTGACCGATGTTGCTCCATAGTTACCATGTTTCACAACCGGGAAGCCGGCTCCGGCAACTGTAAAGCAGGAAGCTGTAGAAATATTGAATGTGTTTTTTCCGTCACCTCCGGTTCCTACGATATCAATCGGAGCGAAATCACTCAAATCGACCGGAATACGCATTTCCAACAGTGCGTCACGGAAACCGCATAATTCCTCTACGGAAATATTACGCATCAGAAAGACGGTGATGAGTGAGGCCACTTGCACATCGTTATATTTCCCTTGCGCGATGTTCTGTAGAATGGTGCGCGCTTCATCGCGTCCCAAATATTGATGTTCGAAAAGTTTGTATAGAATCTGTTTCATAAGTTTAATCGTTTAAGAAGTTTTTGATAATTTCTTTTCCTTGCGGAGTTAATACTGATTCGGGATGGAACTGAATACCATGTACATTATACGTTTTATGGCGGATTGCCATGATTTGTCCCTCCTGGCTTTCTGCTGTTATTTCCAGACAGTCCGGAAAACCTTCCCGGCTGACTACCCAGGAATGATATCTTCCGACAGGGATTTCTTTTCCTAATCCTTCAAAAAGCAGGTCCTGACGAAGGATACTAACTGGAGTTTGTACGCCATGATATACTTCTTTGAGGTTTTCCAGACGTGCTCCGAAAGCTTCGCCGATAGCCTGATGACCCAGGCAGACCCCCAGAATGCTTTTGGTCGGAGCGTATCTCTTAATAATAGGTAGTAACAATCCGGCTTCTTCGGGTATGCCCGGTCCGGGAGATAGGATGATTTTATCAAAACGATCTACTTCATCAAGCTCTATCTGGTCGTTGCGGACTACTTCTACATCTGTAGCCCCTAATTCTTTCACTACATGCAGCAGGTTATAAGTGAAAGAGTCGTAGTTATCTAAAAGTAATATTTTCATTTTTATTGTCATTGTAAAATGGTTGTTCAAATGCTATCTCTGCTTTTCTGCCTAAAGAAATAGAAGCGTTTAGGCAACGGGAATCTTTTTTCAGGCAACAGCAATTATTTTTTAGGCTGACTATTTGGGACGGTTAATTTTTTAATTTGACAGCTAAATCAATTGCTTTTTTCAGTGCTCCCAGTTTATTGTTCACCTCTTGCAGTTCGTATTCATCTTGGCTGCGTGCTACGATACCTCCTCCAGCCTGGAACCAGAGTTCGTTGTTGCGGCTTACAAAAGTACGGATGGTGATTGCTTGGTTTAATTCGCCATTCAATCCGATAAAACCGATACAACCACCGTAGGCTCCACGATTATGTGGCTCGATTTCACTGATTAACTGCATAGCGCGTACTTTGGGGGCACCGCTTAACGTACCGGCCGGGAATGTGTCAATAAACGTTTTTATTTTGTCGGCGCCTTCATTCAGCATACCACTGACACGGCTTACCAAATGAATAACATGGCTATAATATTGCGGTTCCTTATAGAATACCACGCGTACATCATGGCAATTACGTGAAAGATCGTTTCTTGCAAGATCAACCAGCATGACATGCTCTGCATTTTCTTTAGGGTCGGCCAGTAAAGCCTCTGTCAATTCGCGGTCTTTTATTGTGTCTCCCGTGCGACGGGTGGTTCCGGCAATCGGATCAATGTAGGCGCGGCCGTTTTCGATTTTGCAATGTGTTTCCGGCGAAGAACCAAAGATACGATATCCTCCGAAGTCGAAATAGAAAAGATAAGGAGAAGGATTGATGCTGCGGAGTGCGCGATAAACTTTGAAATCATCTCCGGCGTATGGTTGGATAAATCTTCTGGAAAGCACGATTTGGAAAACATCTCCGCGCATACAGTGTGCGATTCCTTTGCGCACATTTTGCTTTGTGCTCTTCGTCGGTGATAGGGCTGGTTACGGGGCCTGTTACAGAGAAATTGTAGGAAGCATAATTCCGGTTTTCGATGGCTGCTTCCAGTTCCGGCAAACCGCTTTCTTCTCCTTCGGACAACATTTCAACTAATGTCAGCTCATTTTTGAAATGATTGAAAACAATGACATACTTATATAATATGTATAGTAAATCCGGAGCATCGTTTTGCTCATCATGACTTTCTTTCACCGGGATGTGCTCGAAGTACTTCACGGCATTAAACGTCGTATATCCGTAAAGTCCGCATACATTCTTATTATCTCCGGTCACTTGGAACTGATTGATAAACCGGTTCATGGCCTTTTCTACATTGAATGTTTTTGTCAGCGGTTCTTCCGTGCGGCTATTATCGGGATAGTTGGCAGTGACAATGCCACCGTTTACACCGATGCTTGCCAAGGGACAAAGGGCTATAAATGACAGGGAATTTTCTCCGGCATGATAATCGGAACTTTCCATTAATGCGGATTGAGGATACATGTCGCGCACTTTCAGATAAATGCTGACGGGAGTATGCATATCTCCGAGCACTTGTTTGCTATGGGTAGTATAATTAAATGTTTTCATTTCTATAATTGCTTGATTATTGATTGCGAATGATGGTTGACTAATTATTTATAGCTGTTCGTTAAACGACAAATAGGTTTCAATATCTTTGTCTCCTCGTCCCGAAACAGTCAATACAACGATATCTTCCGGCTTGAACTTCAATTTTTTCAAAGCTCCTAATGCATGGGCGGATTCCAATGCAGGGATAATACCTTCGAGTTTGGTTAGTTCGTAGGCAGCTTCTATCGCTTCGTCGTCGTTGATTGCCAATACGTTGGCACGGCTTTGGGCGGCAAGGTTAGCATGTATCGGACCAATGCCCGGATAATCCAGTCCGGCGGAAATGGAGTATGGTTCCTCTATCTGTCCGTCCTCGTTTTGGATGACATAGGTACGTGCTCCGTGGATAATTCCCATTTTGCCGAGTTGGATGGTAGCGGCGGTCATTCCGGTCTCTATTCCTTTACCTCCCGCTTCCGCCAGGATAATGCCTACCCGTTCGTCGTTGATATAATGATAAATCGTTCCGGCAGCATTACTTCCTCCTCCCACGCAGGCTATCAGATAATCCGGATAATCGCGTCCTTCTTTTTCTTGCAGTTGCTTTTTGATTTCTTCGCTGATAACAGATTGCAGGCGTGCCACCATGTCAGGGTAGGGATGAGGGCCTACGGTAGATCCGATGATATAATAAGTGTCGGCAGGATGACAGCACCAGTCGCGGATCGCTTCGTTGGTTGCATCTTTCAGAGTCATGTTGCCGGAAGTAACGGGGATAACGGTGGCTCCCAACATTTTCATTTTCTCTACATTGATGTGCTGGCGTTCTACGTCCGTCTTTCCCATATAAACGATACATTCCATATCCATCAATGCACAGACGGTAGCTGTTGCTACTCCATGTTGTCCGGCTCCGGTTTCGGCGATGATACGCTTCTTTCCCATGCGGCGTGCCAGTAAGATTTGTCCGATGGTGTTGTTGATTTTGTGAGCACCTGTATGATTCAGGTCTTCCCGCTTCAGATACAACTTGCAACCGTACTTTTCAGAAAGGCGTTTGGCCAGATAGAGTGGGGAGGGACGTCCTACGTAGTCACGTAGCAACTGGTCGAACTCCTTTTTAAAATCTTCGCTTTCAATCACTTCGAGGTACTTATTCGTTAGTTCCTCAACACATTTGTGGAGGATTTCTGGTACGTAAGCACCGCCGAATTCTCCGTAATAGCCATCCTGGTCAACTAAAAAACTTTTCATAATCCTATCTGTATTTTTATGTTATTATTGAATCTGTTTTGAAACGGGTAAATAAAAAGAGCCCTGTCGCAGGTTGCGACAGGGCTCTTTCAAATTTGTTATATCTTTAATGAGGTATATACATACGAGCACTGCTCCCTTACGACTGTCGGAGTTGTAACGGGCGCCACCACCAATATGTATTTACTAACATTGTTCTCATTGTCTTTTGTAATTTTATGGGGGCAAATATAGACACTTTGTTTGAAACAGCAAACAAAATATGACTTTTTTTCTCTTTTGCCTTCATTTTTCTGATATAGAACAATTTTCAACCTGAACTGTTCTTATAAATATTGAATATTTAAACAAAAACAATTATGAAACAGAGAAAAGTTTTAGTAGGTATCGCTATTGCCATTTTCATTATATTATTATTGTATTGGTTATTGGTAGCAGAGGATATGAAACCCTGGTTGTCGGCTATGGTTCCTTCCGTGGCACAACAATTCTTTGCTTGATTCTGACAGGCTTCGGATAAATCATGTATCTTTGCAAGGATAGTGACTAATAACCAAAATAATAACAATAGACTAAGATATGGAAAATTTTATTTTTCAAAATCCTGTGAAACTAATCATGGGAAAAGGGATGATTGCCCGGCTGGCTAAAGAAATACCGTCCGACAAACGTATTATGATTACTTTTGGCGGCGGAAGCGTGAAGAAAAACGGAGTGTACGATCAGGTAAAGGAAGCATTGAAGGACCATTTTACGGTAGAATTTTGGGGAATCGAACCCAATCCTGCCATCGAAACTCTCCGTAAAGCGATTGCTTTGGGAAAAGAAGAGAAAGTGGACTATTTGCTGGCTGTTGGCGGCGGTTCTGTTATTGACGGTACGAAATTGATTTCCGCAGGAATCCTGTATGATGGTGATGCCTGGGATTTAGTACTTGCCGGACGCCCGATAACTCATACTGTACCTCTTTCCACTGTATTGACTTTGCCTGCTACCGGTTCGGAAATGAATAACGGAGCAGTTATCTCCCGTCGCGAAACGAAAGAGAAATATCCTTTTTATGCCAATTATCCAATCTTCTCTATTCTTGATCCGGAAGTAACTTTTACCTTGCCACCTCATCAGGTATCTTGTGGATTGGCTGATACCTATGTTCATGTGATGGAGCAATATATGACTACTCCCGGACAGAGTCGTGTTATGGACCGTTGGGCGGAAGGTATTCTGCAAACTCTGGTGGAGATTGCTCCGAAAATTCGTGAAAACCAGCATGATTATCAACTGATGGCTGATTTTATGCTTTCGGCTACAATGGCATTGAATGGATTTATTGCTATGGGAGTGTCTCAAGACTGGGCTACTCACATGATCGGGCATGAAATTACTGCTTTGCACGGATTGACACATGGCCATACATTAGCCATTGTTCTTCCTGCCACGTTGCAAGTGCTTCATGGAGAAAAAGGGGATAAGCTTTTGCAGTATGGTGAAAGAGTTTGGGGAATTACTTCCGGTACGAGAGAAGAGCGGATTGATGAAGCAATTTGCCGTACCGAAGAATTTTTCCGTTCACTGGGACTGACTACACGTTTGCATGAAGAGAACATCGGACAGGAAACTATTCTGGAAATCGAACGCCGCTTCAATGAACGTGGTGCTAAATATGGTGAGAATGGAAATGTAACAGGTGCTGTTGCTCGTAGAATATTAGAGACTGCACTTTAGGCACACTCTTACATGAAGTTTATAGAATAAGAAGGTTTCCGAAAAATCCTTCTTGCTAAATAAAATGTGTACCCTAAAAGTTGGATATAAAACTTTTGGGGTACATTTCATTAGTAGTGGTAATAATGTAAAGTAGCGGGGCTGTATAATCATCTTACAGGGTATACTTCATAATCAGTAGCAGTAGAAAGAGTGATTTTATAAATCCAAGGCTTTTCGGTATTCTGCTTACTATTTCTCAATTTTCTCTGTTCTTGGAATTTTGAACCAGAAACAAGAACCTTCTCCTTCTTTAGATTCCGCTCCGATAACTCCTCCCAGCCGCTCTACTATGACACGGCAGATGGCTAGTCCGAGACCTGTTCCTTTAATAAACGAATTCAGTTTGACGAAACGTTCGAACACCTTGTCTATTTTGTCAGCAGGAATTCCGATACCTGTATCTTTTACATAAAAGTATATTTCATCACTTGCTTCTTCAATCCGGTATCCCATTTCGATAGAACCTTTGGAAGTGAACTTTAAGGCATTGTTTGTAAAGTTGATAATAACCTGTGATAAGCGTATGCGGTCTGTATTAATAATACATTGATTTGCTCTCTCTGTGAATACGATTTGTACGTCCGGTGAAGAGTTCTTTTCTTGCATTTGTCTGCAAATACCTTCCATCAGTTCATTAATGTCAGTTTGTGCAAATGTGAATTCCATAGTACCGGCTTCGATTTTGGAAAGATCCAGAATATCGTCTATCAGTTGCAATAATAAGATATTGTTGCTGGAGATTATTTTCACGAACTCCTGTTTCTCTTCTTCCTCCTCTGTTTGGCAAACCATTTCGGAAAATCCTACAATTGCGTTTAGTGGGGTTCGTATTTCATGGCTCATATTAGCGAGAAAGGCAGATTTTAGTCGATTGGATTCTTCGGCTTTTTCCTTTGCCTCTTGCAACATTCTATTCATTTTTAGTTTTTCTGTGATGTTTTCAAAACGAAGTAATCCGCCAATAATTTCAGTTTCTTTTTCGTCGCCAAAAACGGGAGTTGCGGTCACTTCAAAATCTACATCGTCTACTCTGATTGTATGTCGGATTATTTTGCCTTGTTCGATTGCTTTCTTGAAAGCACATTGTCCACATGGTTCATTACGAAGTGCACTGGTCTGATAGCAAATTTTTCCCGGTATGTATCGTCTTCCTTTTACCAGGCTGGCGATTTGTCTTGTTTCTTCCCATTGCACCCGGTAATTTTTATCAATATAGATAAGCCCGAAGTCAATACTTTTTAGAGCTAGTTTCTGCTTCTTCAATGCTTTTTCCAGTTCTTCTTTGGCTGCAACCAATTCTCTTTCATAATTCTTGAGTTGAGTGATCTCCCATCGGGTTGCCAGTAGCCATCTTTTTTCCCCTTCCCATGAAATAATTGATTTTACAGCAATCGTATCATGGGTGATTCCATCGGGAGTGATATATTTTTCTTCTTTGCGGTATACTTTGCCTTCTTGTACGAGTTCTTTGTCGATATTCCGGTATTTTTCTCCTCTTTCTTCTCCGTATATTTCGTAGTCAGTATGTCCGATGGCTTCTTCACTACTGATACCGGATTGAACGGCTGATTCTTTATTCCAGTAATAGTATCGGAAATCATTTGTTATATCTTTTACGAAGATAGGAAAAGGAAGGTTGTCGAGAATGTCAAAAGAGAAACGGTAGGAATGATTGGTTTTTTTTAATCGTTTTTTGTAATTTACGGATTCTATATAATAAGATGCTGATGATAAGGAGTAAAATAATTACCAGTAAATAATTATAACTCCAATATGCTTCACTAATCCAAGAAATTAACAAAATATTGTTTGCCATAAAATGTTTGATATAAATAAGGTTGTAAAGATATGAATTGTTCTCTGAATTATCAAAAGATAATACATAAATATATTGATTTTCAACCTTATATTGTGACAGTGTAATAAAATGTGATGGATAAATGGGGACGTATGGTGTCTTTTATTTCCTGTATGGTATGATATTTTGCTTAATTTTGATTCTTTTTTTAGAGGTAAAATGTATTAAAATATTAAATGATGTCTCATGAACTAAAATCATTTCTAATTTGTTTTAATAACGCTGGAGTATTTTCTATTTTTGTTCACCTAAATTAGTTTTGATAGAGTCAAAATAAAACAATCATTTAATTACGTATGCTGATAACCATTATTATTCTCGTTCTTTCGGCTGTCTTTTTCGTGAACGGCAAGGTTCGTTCGGATATTGTGGCGCTATGTGCGCTGATAGCCTTACTTGTTTTTCAGATATTAACTCCTGACGAGGCACTCTCCGGTTTTTCCAATTCGGTAGTCATTATGATGATCGGATTGTTTGTTGTAGGAGGGGCTATTTTCCAGACGGGACTGGCAAAAATGATTAGTTCCCGAATTCTTAAACTTGCGGGAACCAGTGAGATCCGGTTGTTTCTATTGGTGATGTTGGTGACTTCTGTCATTGGCGCGTTTGTCAGTAACACAGGTACGGTGGCATTGATGCTTCCTATTGTTGTTAGTCTGGCGATGAGTGCCGGCATGAATCCCAGCAGGCTGTTGATGCCGTTGGCTTTTGCAAGTAGTATGGGAGGTATGATGACTCTGATTGGTACTCCGCCGAACCTTGTGATACAGAATACGTTGACTTCCGCCGGACTTGAGCCGCTTTCTTTCTTCTCTTTCCTGCCTGTCGGCATTGTCTGTGTAATTGTCGGTACACTGGTTCTGATGCCGCTTAGTAAATGGTTTCTTTCTAAAAAAGGCCAGAAAGATGATAATAAACGTTCGGGCAAGTCATTGAAACAGTTGGTTAATGAATATGGACTTTCCAGTAATTTGTTTCGTTTACAGGTGATAAAAGATTCAAGGCTTTTGGGGAAGACAATTATTGATCTGGATATTCGCCGTAAATATGGTTTGAATATTATGGAAGTTCGTCGTGGTGATGCATCGCAACATCGTTTTCTAAAAACGATTACTCAAAAGTTTGCTGCACCGGACACGATGTTAGAAGTAGAGGATATTTTGTATGTGACTGGGGACTTTGATAAGGTGCAACTCTTTGCGGAAGATTACCTGCTGGAGATCTTGGGCGATCATGCAACGGAAGAAACAAAAAGTACGACTAATTCGCTTGATTTTTATGATATCGGTATTGCTGAAATAGTATTGATGCCATCTTCTAATTTGATAAACCAGACAATTAAAGAAGCTGGTTTCCGTGATAAGTTTAATGTGAACGTATTGGGGGTTCGTCGTAAAAAGGAATATTTATTGCAAGATTTGGGGAATGAGCGTATTCATAGTGGTGACGTGCTTTTGGTGCAAGGAACATGGAATAATATAGCCCGTCTTAGTAAGGAAGATGCTGATTGGGTTGTTTTGGGACAACCTTTGGCGGAAGCGGCTAAAGTTACGTTAGATTATAAAGCTCCGGTAGCAGCTGCTATTATGGTGTTAATGGTGGCAATGATGGTTTTTGATTTTATTCCGGTAGCTCCGGTTACAGCCGTTATGATAGCGGGTATATTGATGGTGCTTACGGGATGTTTCCGCAATGTGGAAGCGGCTTATAAAACGATCAACTGGGAAAGTATTGTATTGATCGCTGCCATGCTTCCTATGTCTCTGGCATTGGAGAAAACGGGAGCTTCGGAATATATTTCCAATACATTGGTGAACGGTTTGGGATCATACGGACCAGTTGCATTGATGGCAGGTATTTATTTTACGACTTCGTTGATGACGATGTTTATTAGTAATACGGCTACCGCTGTTTTGCTTGCTCCGATTGCTTTGCAAAGTGCCATACAGATTGGAGTCAGTCCGGTTCCTTTCTTGTTTGCCGTGACGGTAGGTGCAAGTATGTGTTTTGCTTCTCCGTTTTCTACACCGCCTAATGCCTTGGTGATGCCTGCCGGACAATATACTTTTATGGATTATGTAAAAGTAGGATTGCCGTTGCAGATCATTATGGGAATCGTGATGATTTTTGTATTGCCATTGATTTTCCCCTTTTAGTCTTTGATTTTTATCTTGTCAATGGGGGAGATGAAAGAAATAGAGATTTGTAGCGCTGAATCTTTGTCTTTTTATGAAGAGTTGCATATTTCCATGCAACTCTTTTTTTGCTGTATACTATTGAATAAATAGTATTAAAATTTTTATATTCAACGATATAACTAACTGTCTTCTAATATAAATAATTAGAGTGAGGCGCTTTAAAAGATGTTAACTGCAAATCGGAAAATGCAATGTAATCTGTATAATGTTTATAAATACAATTATCTTTGTGCGTTCATTGCTGATTATTGATTAGTAGTGATTTATGTTTTTCGCAAATAAAACAAACTAAAGCATTAAAAGATTATGAAACAGAACATTGCAAAAGTATTCACTTTCTCGTTGTTGGCGTCTTCCATCAGTTTTATCAGTTGTGTTGATAATGAGAAAAATCTGTTTGATGCAGATCAACTGAAGCAAATTTACGAAGAAACTTTTCCTGTAAAAAACATCGATCTTGATGGTGATTGGACAGTGTCACGAAGTGTGATAGCGTGTGTGTCAGTTAATGGAGATCAGGGAGTAGATTATAAGATACAAATATTTGATGCCGATCCATTAAGTCCGGGAAGTACAGCAAAACTCTTAGCGGAAGGAACTGTCAATCAAAGTACGACTTTGAATGTGGTGATGGATTGTGCAACAGCGCTTGATAAGGTGTTTGTTGCACGCATAGATGAGCACAAACGCTATCTGGTTCAACCGGTAGCGATTGAAAATGGTACAGTGACAGCGCATTTAGGAGACGCACATTATATATGGATATACAGGAGCACAACGTCTCATGTTGAATACAGGGAATGCTAGTACCCCTCTGACCGATATATACATTCTTGAAGTGAACGTCAAACTTAAGAATACAATATCTGTCCCTAGTGTGACAGATGGCTTAGACTTCTTCATTGCTTATCAGGGGATAGGTCAAAAGAGAACGGAAATCCATTTGACTCATTTTAATTCGGCTACGGCGAATGGCCAATTAGCAGATAATGAAGTGCTCGAAGTAATCAAGGCAGTTAATAATACTTGGGCTCTTTGCGTTCCTGATAAATTTGTTTATCCAACAGAAACAACAGTGATAACGAATGCATATTCTAAATTTGCAGATTGGGCACACGATCAGAGCTCAACCACAGATTGGTATAAGACTGTTAGTAGTGACAAGGTGATTCAGTACTAAACTTTTCGTCATCTCTACACTTTTTACATAAAGTTTTAGAATCCCTGATTATACTGACGATTGTTTGTGTAATCAGGGATTTTGCTATCTCACATGTTTTGTTATTTTTCTCTGTTAGCAAGCAAAAACCTTTAAAATGCTGAAAATTTTGCTTGTTTTGTACAAAAGCACCGTGTTTTTCACTGAAAAGCATCGTTATATTTATGAAAAACATAAGGATAAAGTAAGCAAAAGATGCGGATAATGTCACTAAAAGCTATGGATAGAGTAAGCAAACCATTGGGATAGTGTCGCTATGTCGTAAATATTGTTAGTATTTTCTACTTTCCTTCCATTAATTTTTCTATTTCGGTCTTTGATAATGATAAATAGAAAAGAATAAAAGGGAACTTTATTAGTATAGATAATATCTCTTTGGTGGTAAAATCTTTGATGATGTATCAAAAAGTGTATATATCGTGCCTGATTATAGAATAACGATTTGAGCAAATTCCTCTACAGTGACAGAAACTCTTTATTCCAATAAAAGGGAGGAAAGAAACGATTCCTGGTAGATTAAGAATTACAAAGTGTCAATGGTGACTTTTTGTAAACTATAGTTTCTATAAGATAGGTTTCATCAATTGTTAAGGCATTTTTTCTCTCTGTCCCGATTATATATTTAAATGCTTTGTAACTATGAAGAGACAAAGATAGTAGCTATGTTGAATAATAGTTGCTTGATGGCATAGCACGATAGAACTTCCGTAATGTACAAATCAAGCGATTTAAGGTTGAATAAACTTAAATCGCTTTTCTCCGCATCACTACTATCTGATCGAACCGCTTTTGTGACGGAGTGCCAACTATAATTTCCTTTGGAGGGAATCGCTTATCGAACTCATTAGCAGCTGATTTATCGACCTGATATATTTCATCTTCTATGTAACGTCCTTTAGCGTTGGCTAAAGCATTATCATATAATTCATAAACATGAAGAGCTGTGGCATACATATTATCTTCGGTGCGAATCCCTAATGTTTCAGCAGGAATGAATCTTTGCCGGAGGTAATAATCCGGATCACCGCAAAGTAAAATGGCACGAAATCCCATATCGAAAGCTCGTTCTTTGGTCAGCGCAATCATTTTTCCTCCAATACCTTTCTGTTGATATTCGGGAAGAACAGAAATAGGCCCCAGACTCAATACTTCATATTGGTTACCGTCATCTGCCATGATAAATGATTTAAGGCAGACCACATTGCCGACAATCTTGCCATTAAGTTCTGCAACAATATCGAGTTCCGGTACAAATTTGGGATGGTTACGCATGATATGGAGCAGATAATGTTCGTCACACCCCGGAGAAAAATGATTCCAAAAGGCTTCCCGTGTGACATTTTCGGTTTCATTATAATCCGAAGGTTGCTCAATTCTAAGTTTTATATCCATCTTATCAAATATATAGTTGCACAAATATAGAGAACAAAATTTGAATATTTACCTCTTTAAGGACGAATCTGTACATTATAGCAAGATGAGACAAAAACTCCCGATACAAAGTTTGAATATACACTAGTATCAGGAGCTTTTTGTATTGATGCATCAAGATTGTAGAGAATTAAACCTTGTTCATATTTTGCGTGTACAGACTATTGATGATACCGTCGAACAGTCTGATGGTAGGTACAATAATTCCGGTGGCTTTTATATGAGTAGCTATCTCGAGAAATATTTCAGCAGCAGGTACAATAACATCGGCCCGGTCCGGTTTCAACTTATATTGCTTGATACACTGTTCGGTAGAGAGCTTTCAATGTTTCATATATATCTTGCAGTGATTTTTTTATTTCACTTTGTTTCATACTGAAAGAGAACCGTCTAAATTTTTTGCAAAAATATCAATGTGGGATGTAATCGTCATAACGATATTATTACGAACTTATTACAATGTTTATTTGTTATTTTTATATATCAGTAGAAACACTTATATTCGCAAAAGTATTGGAACAGACTCGGTTAAAAAAATATAGAATTTATGAAAACAATGAATTATTCCCTTATTCGTATTCTCTTTGCACTTGTGATAGGATTGGTGCTCGTTATTTGGCCAAATGCGGCTGCCAGCTACATTGTCATTACAGTTGGTGTTGCCTTTTTGATTCCTGGTGTTATCAGCCTTTTTGGCTATTTCGGCCGGAAAAGACAGGAAGGTGAGGCGGCTCCCCGTTTCCCGATAGAAGGAATCGGCAGTTTATTATTTGGACTTTGGCTGATTGTGATGCCTGAATTCTTTGCAGATGTTCTGATGTTTCTATTGGGATTTATCCTGATAATGGGAGGAGTGCAACAGATTGCTTCTTTATCGATGGCACGTCGGTGGATGCCTGTTCCGGGAGCGTTTTACCTGGTTCCTTCATTGATTCTTATTGCAGGTATCATCGCTTTGTTTAATCCGACAGGAGCACGTAATACTGCATTTATAATTATTGGTGTGAGTAGTTTGGTTTATTCGCTTACCGAATTAATCAACTGGTTCAAGTTTACCCGTCGTCGTCCGAAGACTCCGGTGGTACATGACGATGATGATATTGAGGATGCAAAGATAATCGAATAAAAAAGAAGAGGACTGCTTCACAGCACCCCTCCCCGCAAACTTAAAACAACCAACAAAAGAAATAGATAATTTCATAACGGTGAACTGTGAGTGGTAAACGGTAAATGCGTTGCAATGCAATTTTGTTCACCGTTTATCGTTCACCGTTCTTTTTTTCTATCTCACAAATAACAGTTCCCTGTATTTCGGAAGCGTCCACATCTGGTTGTCAACAATGAGTTCCAACTTATCGATGTGGTAGCGGATTTCTTCCAGTGCCGGAACGATCGTGTCGTGGTAGGCAATGGCCTTTTCCCGTTCGCTTTCTATCTTGTTCGCAACCTTACGAGCTTCAATCATTGCATCTACATGCTCCTTGATGAAGGCTGTGCGGTCGGCAATCTCTTCAATAAGTTCCAGGTTTTTAGCAGACAATTTCGCTGCCTTTTCTGCCGGGAAAAGAGATTGCATCTTATAGACATTATTAATTAAATCCGTTTGATATTGAGTGGCCACCGGAATGATATGGTTCATAGCCAAATCACCCAATACACGCGCCTCGATCTGAATCTTCTTCGTATACGTTTCCCATTTCACTTCGTTGCGGGCTTCCAGTTCTTTCTTTGTCATTACACCGGTAGCTTCGAACATGGCAATGGTTTCCGGTTTCAGGTAGTTATCGAAGATAACAGGAACACTGGTTTCGCAATCCAGTCCACGGCGGGCTGCTTCTTTCTTCCATTCGTCGCTGTAACCATTGCCGTCAAAATGAATCGCTTTACATTCCTTGATATATCCACGGATAATTTCGAGAATGGCAGACACTTTAGGTTCTCCTTTTTCAATCAAAGCATCCACATCTTTCTTAAACTTCACCAATTGGTCTGCTACGGCAGAGTTCAATGCAATCATGGCAGACGCACAGTTTGCCTCGGAACCTACGGCACGGAACTCAAAACGGTTTCCGGTGAAAGCAAAAGGAGAGGTACGGTTACGGTCAGTATTATCAATCAACAATTCGGGAATCTGCGGAATATCCAACTTCATTCCCTGTTTGCCGCTAAGACTAATCAAATCATCTTTCGTACTGTTTTCAATGTGATCCAATACCTGCGACAATTGCTTCCCTAGGAAAGAGGAGATGATGGCAGGAGGTGCCTCATTAGCTCCCAGACGGTGGGCGTTGGTAGCGCTGGAGATAGAAGCTTTCAACAATCCGTTATGATGATAAACTGCCATCAATGTGTTTACGACGAAAGTAACAAAACGCAGGTTATCTTCCGGAGTCTTACCCGGTCCCATTAATAAAATGCCCGTGTCAGTTCCCAGCGACCAGTTGTTGTGTTTGCCCGATCCGTTGACGCCCTTAAAAGGTTTTTCATGAAGCAGTACGCGGAAACCATGACGGCGACTAACCTTACGCATCAATGACATAATCAGCAAGTTATGGTCGTTAGCAAGGTTACACTCTTCAAAGATGGGGGCTAACTCGAACTGGTTCGGGGCAACCTCGTTGTGACGGGTCTTAACAGGAATACCCAGCTTTAACGCTTCAATTTCGAGATCCTTCATGAAAGCGGCTACGCGGGTGGGGATAGCACCGAAGTAGTGGTCCTCCAACTGTTGGTTTTTGGCACTGTCATGTCCCATCAAAGTACGACCGGTCATTAGCAAGTCCGGACGTGCGGCATACAATCCTTCGTCTACCAGAAAGTATTCCTGTTCCCAGCCCAAGTAAGCAACTACTTTTTTCACTTCCGGGTTGAAGTAACGACATACGTTTACAGCAGCTTTATCTACAGCCCGCAATGCTTTCAGCAAGGGAGCTTTATAGTCGAGAGCTTCGCCGGTATATGCGATAAACACAGTTGGGATGCAAAGCGTATCATCTACAATGAAAGCAGGTGATGAGGGGTCCCATGCGCTGTAACCACGGGCTTCGAATGTGTTACGGATACCGCCATTCGGGAAAGAAGAAGCATCCGGTTCCTGCTGTACAAGCAGTTTACCGGTAAATTCTTCCATCATACCGCCTTTGCCGTCATGTTCAACGAAAGCATCATGTTTTTCAGCTGTGCCTTCGGTCAGCGGTGCGAACCAGTGCGTATAATGAGTAACACCCATTTCAATGGCCCATTTTTTCATGCCGGCAGCTACCTCGTCGGCAATACTGCGATCTAGCGGAGCACCGTTGTCAATGGCGTCAATCAGTGCATTATATACCTTGCTGGGAAGGTATTTGAACATTTTCTCCTTGTTGAATACATACTTGGCGAAATACTCCGAAGGACGTTCGGCAGGTGTTGCTACCTCAACAGCCTTTTTCTTGAAAGCTGTCTCTACTACTCTGAATCTAAGTTTTGACATAATACCTGATTTGATTTGTTGTTAAATATGTTAGAGTAAATAATTACTTTGTTATGTGGTTCCCGGAAAGGCGATCAAACCTGTCCGGAAGTTTTTTCTGTGATTAGCGGGGTAGTGATTAGTAGTAAGTTGTGCGTAGCTGTCTTTCACTAATCACTAAACCGTTCATCACTAAATTAGTTGTAAGCAGATTCTCCGTGTTCGTAAATATCAAGACCTTCTTCTTCGATACGTGCCGGAACGCGAAGTCCGTGAATCTTATCAAGCGTTTTGAAAATGATGAATCCCATGCCTGCTGCCCATGCACCTACTACCAATGCTCCAAATATTTGTGCACCGAGGAATCCGAAACCGTAGCCATAGAATAAACCTTCACTGGTGGAGAACAAACCTGTAAGAATAGTTCCTAAAAAGCCACAAACACCATGTACAGAAGATGCACCTACCGGATCGTCTATCTTTAACACCTTGTCAATGAAGTCAACGGAGAATATCATTACGACACCACATATTGCACCTATTAAGGCTGCTCCTGCAGGAGATACTGCGTCACATCCTGCTGTGATACCTACCAGCCCTGCCAAGATACCATTCAGTGTCAATGACAGGGAAGGTTTTCCATATTTCATCCAGCTCACCAACAGAGCGAAGAAACCACCGGCACAAGCTGCCAGATTCGTTGTCAGGAATACGTGGGAGATGGCGATAGCATCGGCTTCGGTTGCTGCTGCCAATTGAGAACCGGGGTTGAACCCGAACCATCCGAACCAAAGAATGAATACGCCTAGTGCGGCAATAGTCAGGCTATGGCCTGGGATAGCTTTTGATTTGCCGTCTTTACCATATTTACCGATACGGGGACCAAGAATGGCAGCACCTACCAAAGCAATCCATCCACCTACAGAGTGAACGACCGTAGAACCGGCAAAGTCATGGAAGGTGGTTCCGAAGAGACTCATCATGAAAGAACCTTCTTCACCGTTCATCAACCAGCCTCCGCCCCATGTCCAGTGACCGGATATCGGATAAATCAGTACACTGATAAAGATGGTGTAGACGATATACATGGAGAATTTTGTGCGTTCTGCCATGGCTCCTGATACAATTGTAGCTGCTGTCGCACAAAATACGGTTTGGAATATGAGGAATCCTTCGGTTGGCAGACCATTATCAATGAAAGAAAGGTCGAAGAAATGAGGCATTCCGATGAATCCGCCTGCGCCGAACATCAATCCGAAACCGATAAACCAGTATAGTAAAGAGCCGAACATGAAATCTACAAAGTTCTTCATCAGAATGTTGGCAGTATTTTTCACTCTGGTGAAACCTGCTTCTACTAATGCAAATCCCGGCTGCATGAAGAATACGAGCATTGCTGCAAGCAACATCCATACAGTATTCAATCCAAGAGCTAATTCACCGACCGTATCGGGAGCTGCTGATGCTTCTTCGGCAGGAGCGGTAACGACTTCGGTAATTGTTTCTGTAACTGCTGCAACTGTATCGGCAGCAGCTGTGTTTTGTGCCGACATATCAGTAGTAAAACAGCACAAAATGAATATAGTAGTGGCTATCCACAGCTTTACGAAGCTATGGCTTTTATATTTTGTATCCATAATAGTATAATCTTATTTAACGTTCTTGTTCTGCATTGTAGAGGGCTATGTCACCACGTTCGGCAGTGCGTATGCGGATAGCGTCTTCAATAGGAATGACGAAAATACGTCCGTCACCGATTTCTCCGGTCTGTGCAGCTTTGATGATAGCCTGCACTGTTTTCTCGGTATTCTTGTCGCGCACGACAATAGAGATCAAAATTCGTTCAATGGTGCTGGTGTCATAAACTACGCCACGGTAGATACGTCCTTGCCGTGCTTTTCCAATGCCTCTTACATCGTAATAAGAGAACCATTCGATGTCCGCTTCGAGTAGGGCGTCTTTTACGTCCTCGAATTTGGTTTTACGGATGATAGCTTCAATCTTTTTCATATACCTTAAATATTAGTGTGTCCTGTAAAAGAAAGAGGTATAGGGTAGCGGCAGCCATAGCAGGTTACCATACAACAAACCGATAAAATCTAAACTCTAACTACCTTTTCTAATCCCTATACGCTCTTTGTATTGTAAATTCTCTCTCTTAAAAACTTAGTCCGAAAGCAAAGTAGGCTCCTTCAGTGCGTGGGTTCACTGTTACTTTGGCAAATGTCGGTACGGAGAAGGAATCTGTGATTTTAATCTCCTTGGATGCTCCGAGACTGATGTCTGTTACGCAGAATCCACTGGTATAGCCATTATAAAAAGTCGTTTCCCAAGGAACCATACCTAAATCTACTGTCCAGTCGAGACCTCCCAATTTGAAAGGTGCGCTAAGTGCGAGGTAAGAAGAATAAGCTCTTTTGCCGTTTTCTTTCACACCGTCGGCACCTGCAAAGTTTGTGTACCAGTTGACGGCTAGCGGACCGAAATCATATCCCACTTGTGCTTCAAATACATGTGCTGTAGAATAGGCCCCATATTGGAAATACTTATTGGTTGTATAAATCTCCTTTCCGTATTCATCTACATCCCCTGTATATGTTTTATCAAACCAATAATCCGTTATTGAAACACTAAATCCACCAATTGAATAACCGAGAGTTAAATCAAACTCTTTTGTATCTTTGGATTCAATTCCTACTGATCCCCATGCTCCGAGTGATAAACCTTTGTAAGAGATTCCCAGTGAAGGCTGGACGCTAACTCCGCCTAAATTCTGACCGCGCCAGATGTAACCACTTACCAAATCTGCCCCAACGGAAGCTTCTACCTTATCTTGTGCCATCATTGTAGACGGGACAAGTCCTGACAGTAATAATGCTACTGTTATTACCCCCAATTTGTTGTTAATCGTCGTTTTCATCGTCTTTTTACCTTTAAAAGTTAGAAAAATGTGGATGTACGGTCCATTTGTTATATAGTAGCGCGCAAAATACTATCGTTTTTTATAGATAACTGATTATGGATAACTGATCCTGCAGGAATGATGATGTTCGTTTAATGGGGGCATGTTGAACTTTCTATTTCCCGCTATCCATTATTCATTCAATCAGAGCCAGTTCTTTATTCTTCTCATCGCTTCGATACAGTCGTTGCGTTCGCCGAATGCAGTTAAACGGATATACCCTTCACCGCTTGGCCCGAAGCCTACACCGGGAGTACCGACCACATTGGCTTCATACAACATCTGTTCGAAGAATCGCCATGAAGAAAGTCCGTTCGGAGTTTTCACCCACAAGTAGGGAGCGTTGACGCCGCCGTATACTTTCAGTCCTGTGGTTTCCAAGCCTTCCTTCATGATTTTTGCGTTGGTCATATAATAGTCGATTGTTTTCTTAATCTGTGCCTTGCCTTCTGCACTGTAAACGGCTTCTGCTGCCCGTTGGGTAATATAAGAAGTGCCGTTAAACTTAGTACACTGGCGACGGTTCCATAATCTGTTGAGTGGTATGCGATCGCCTTCCAGAGTGGCGGCAGTGAGCTCTTTCGGTACTACGGTATATCCGCAGCGTACTCCTGTAAATCCTGCCGTTTTTGAAAAACTACGGAATTCAATCGCGCACTTTTTAGCTCCCTTAATCTCATAGATAGAGTGGGGGACATTCTCGTCCTGGATATATGCCTCGTAAGCGGCATCGAACAGAATCAGTGTATCGTTTGCCAAGGCATAATCCACCCACTTTTTCAGTTCCGGTTTGGTTAAGGTGGTCCCTGTCGGGTTGTTCGGATAACAGAGATAAACGATGTCTATCCGTTTGTCCGGAATTTCCGGGATAAAGTTGTTCTCACTTGTGCAAGGCATATAAGTAACGTTGCTCCATTTACCCGTTTCTTCTTCTAATACTCCGGCGCGTCCGCACATAACGTTACTGTCTATGTAAACCGGATAAATGGGATCTGTAACACCTACGCTATTGTCGTGGCGAAGAATATCACCTATATTTCCGGTATCGCTTTTAGCCCCGTCACTGACAAAAATCTCGGATGCCGAGAAATGAATCCCGCGTGGAGCGAAATCGTTCTTTATGATTGCTTCAATCAGAAAATCATATCCCTGTTCAGGACCATATCCGCGGAATGTATCTTTGCCGGCCAGTTCTTCTACCGCTTTATGCATTGCTTCTATACAGGCTGGAGGAAGTGGCTGTGTAACGTCGCCGATACCTAGCCGGATGATGTCCTGTTTGGGATGCGTTATCCTGAAAGTATTTACCTTTTTCGCTATATCCGAGAATAAATAACTTCCCGGTAATTTTAAAAAATGCTCGTTTACTAATGCCATCTTGTTATTGTTTTAAGTTTCTATTACTATTCATTCTCAACTCTCCATTCTCAACTCTCAACTTCTTCAACAATTTCCCCATCGAAAACCTTGGTTGCCGGTCCGGTCATTAATATATGTCCGGAGGTTTCATCCCATTCGATGGTAACTGTCCCTCCATCCATTATCACATCACTTTTTCTTCCTGCAAGTCCGTTGATGAAGGCGGCTACTGCTGTGGCGCAGGCACCTGTTCCGCAAGCTTGAGTAATTCCCGATCCTCTTTCCCACACTCTCATCCGTATGGTGTCTTTACCGACGATCTGTGCAAACTCTACATTCGTTCTGTCGGGAAAGAGAGGATGATTCTCCAGTTCAGGACCGATTTCCGGCAGATTAATTCGGGTGATGTCATCAACAAATGTGACGAGATGAGGATTACCCATTGATACTTTAGTAGATTGGAAAGGATATTTCTTTCCCCAATCAATCTCTCCTGTTTCTTGTGGACTGCCCATATCTACGGTGACTGTACTGACTGTTTTTCCCTCTACCTGCAATTTTAGAATTTTAATTCCCGATAGTGTATCCAAAGTTATTTCTGTTTTATCAGTCAATCCGTATTCATATACATATTTGCCTACGCAGCGGCTACCATTGCCACACATCATTGCTTCCGAACCGTCGGCATTGAAAATACGCATACTGAAATCCGCTTTATCAGAGACACCAATCAATATTAGTCCATCGCTTCCGATTCCTGTATGAAACTTGCTCCATTCGACCTTCTGTTCTATAACCCATTTTCTTCTTTAATGATTTACAGAACAACGGGTTAATTCATTGCATGTATTTATTTTATGAAAATTCTATTTCACAATGATATGACAGATATGTTATAGTTAATGTGACTATTTATCATATCCGTGGATTTGAAGGGGAACTATATATGAGTACAAATTCATCCTATGTTGTAAAAAATTATTATTCAGGGTCACAACCTGAGCAGTGAAATTAACTCTTATCTTAAGATTTTAGCACCATTGCAGTTCACACTGGAAACTTGCGGCGGAACCGGAGAGACTGATTATGCAAACATTTTCATGACG
>ENA-OQHL01000389-OQHL01000389.1-human-gut-metagenome-genome-assembly--contig:-NODE-389-length-32241-cov-24.475930_pt1 | contig 32241 bp, 36 predicted proteins | sample MGYA00242565_ERZ504723 | MGnify/ENA primary metagenome ERZ504723 (study PRJEB26092, sample SAMD00036211) | human gut metagenome | host: Homo sapiens | study: EMG produced TPA metagenomics assembly of... | reverse complement strand
GCACCACACGACTGTTATAGCTCTCCGGAGGTCGCTCGCTCCCTTTCGGGAGGTCTTGGCGTCGGAAGCTGTGTTGCTTCGCAGAAACGGAAAGATCCGCAGCACTGAACTATTCAGTTTTCAAGGAACAGTGAAGGAGGTTTTATTGCCCCTTCACTTTACTAAGTGAATCAGAGGTCAGTTTTGTCCCAAATCCAGAAAAATTTTTTGAAGAATTTTTTTGAGCATCCTCGCACGGTTGCTGACGGTATTTCGTGGGATGTCATACCGCCCCTCAATCTGGCGGGCGGTAAGCTCACCCGTCAGATAGTAGCGAATGATAATCCGATCTCGCTCGTCAAACCGCGATAACGCCTCCGATACCATCACTTTTAAGAGCGACTCGTTTTCCACATCGCCAGGGTCAGGGATTTCATCGCTAAGTTCGTATTCATCTCCAAGCGGATGACCGAATTGCGGCAGTCTCTTCCTACTTGCTGCCTCCTGATACCTGTCCTCGTTCTCGTGCTTCATCAGCTCGTAGTAGACCTCCTTGCTGATTTCCACGGATGTACCGTTGACTTTTGTGAAGTAAGTACCGGATGCCTCATCTCTCCACAGCGCGTAATTGTAGACTTTGATTTTCATAGCTTGTCCTTTCCGCTGGCGCGGAGCAGCGGATGGACAAGCCTAAAAAAAGAGCCGCATGACGGTGAGTAGTGATCCCATGCCGATAAAACAGAGTGTTTGCACTCTGTTCATGCGGCATTAGGAAGACTCACCAGTCAGCGGCTCCACAGCACAGCTATCAAATATTTATTTGTTAAACTCCTTATCCTCTGTTGAGGTGGAGATATAACCTTCTCATACTGAGAACATTGAAGACGGTCTCACGCCCACAGCGTTTGCACTTCGCTTGAACGTGACCTCTCGTGTCCTCAAAAACGACGATGGTATTGTGATGACAGTACGGGCATTCCATTGTTCGCCTCTTCTGGCTGGCGATGGCAATACGCGCCCGTTGTATCTTTGTTTGCATCTCAGCGGATGGTTCGGTTATGCGGATGTCCTTTTTCATGCCCACACCTCCAACGGGTCCTCATATTCTGTATAAGGACGGTCTTCAATGTAGCCGAGTTGACGCAAACGTATAACAGCAGCACTTTTTGAGACGCCGAGTTGTGAGCATATCGCTCTGAGTGACAGCCGATCCCGGTATGTAAAGTAGCCGTCATAGGACGTCAGTTTCTTCTCAGGGATGAAATACCATGCGGCAAGGTCAATTTCTTTTTGCGGCATCAGAATTGCCGCACCGAGGACATTTGCTTGCCATTCATTCCAGTCCTCATGTGTTTTGAGATCGCGCAGCGAATAGGCTGTTCGTGCGGAATACTGCCGGTTGCAGTATTGCTTGACTTCATCGGATTCCATCTGATAGAGAATCTGATGAGCGCATTCATGGGCAAGCGTGAAGCGCCGCTTCCCACAGAGCTTCTTTATCTGCCCCTGACGAATGAAGCTCTCGTCAAGCAATACCTGATTACATCTGAGCGGAAGTGTTCGCCTGACACCCTTTTCCTCAACGATGTACTCTGTATCTGTATAAGCGGTCAAGCCGCAGATACTTCCATCGGAGGACAGGCGGGCGAAAGACACCTGCAAGCCGAGATAGTCTCTTGCGAACTGATCAATCGGAGTCGCACGAGCCATACGGACTTCCTCGGACTCCGTGCCGAAGAAGAACTTGTTGAAGTCTTCCGTGACGGCTGCTGCAATTTCTTCGATTTGCTTCTGGGATAAGATCACTGGGCATTCTCCTTTGCTTCGACAAACCACTTGTCTCCTTCATGAAAAAGGAACGACTCCTTTCCTTTAATCATGACTGTGTAACGGATGCCTCCGCCACCCACCTTCTTGGATGTGGCGCGGCACTTGTAAAGAATCTGGTCGATCTGAAAGACCAAACCATTGTCCCACCGGATGAAACGTGGATGAATAGCCCCTTCCTTGTCCACATCCAGATTGACGGACACATACGCTTTTCTGCATTGTGCATTCATGTTTTGCATCCTCACTCCTTGTTGTTGGGCTGTCTCATCGAAACAGCTTGTATTTGTAACTTTTCTGTGCATATTCTCGCGAACCTCTTGACTTGATGAGTAATCCGCGATATACTATGGGTAATTGAATTACGCATATCTATTATACATACTTCAACTACCCATGTCAATAGAAATGGGAAATTCAGTTTCGCAAACTTTTTGTGAAGGAGTGGTGAACGAGACATGACGTTTGCTGAGAAGTTCAAGGAAGAACGAGTAAAGAAGGAACTAACCCAGCAGCAAGTCGCAGACAGCTTGGGGATTACACGCAAAATGATTACGTTGTATGAAAAAGGGACTTCCTTGCCCCGCACACGGGAAGCATATAAGAAGATTGCTGATTTCTTCGGCGTTGATGTCAATTATCTTCTGACGGAAGATGAGGACTTCGTTGTTCAGGCAACAGAGAAATATGGTGCGCGTGGAAAGAAACAGGCACAGGACTTGGTGGATGGTATCTCCGGTTTATTTGCTGGCGGAACGCTTTCTGAGCAGGACAAAGATGCTGTCATGAAAGCGTTGCAGGACATCTACTGGGATTCCAAAGCCCGAAACGTCGAAAAATATACGCCAAAGAAATACAAACTACATCTCGATGAGGATTGAGGGCGGTTTATTGGACTGCTGATGTTATATAATTACGGAATAACCATCGGTATAGCGGGGGTGATGAAAATTGCTTCTACGACCTGAACTCATTCACCGCAAAGCCACGGACATTGTACGAGGCTGCGGAACACGGGACACCGTGCGTATTGCAAAAGAGTTGGGTATCTACGTTCATTTCATTGATGGACTGAACGAACTTCTTGGAATGTACACCTACCGGCATAAGGAGAGGCACATTCTTTTGAACTCCAATATGGAGTACATTGTAAAGCTCATGGTCTGCGGACATGAGATTGGTCACGACTGCCTGCACCGGGAGCAAGCCAAAGGCGCAAGCGGTTTGCAGGAGTTTACGCTGTTCGATATGCGTAACGAGATGGAATATGAAGCTAATGCGTTCAGCGCCCATTTACGGATCGACGATGACGAGCTGATGGCGCTGATGAAACAAGGCTATGATGTGGTACAGCTTTCCTCCATCATGGAGACGAATGTGAACCTGATGCTGATCAAGCTCAACGAGCTGAATCGCATGGGGTGGCAGCTTAACTTGCCCTATGTACCGCGTTCAGATTTCCTCAAGAATGTCAAACCGGAAGGTTGACGGAAGAGGTTTTAAGGGGTTTCCTGTCTGATATATCCATTATATGGGATGTCCGATGTCGAAACCTACACAATCCTGCAATGGCACTGAATTACCGTATGCAGATGATGCTTGAACTGCTCTCTCTACTTATGTCTCGTTACACAGTTGGAGTTCAAGAAGCAGCAAAAGCCTTTCACAAGAAAAGTAACCGCAACAGACAGAGAAAGGACGTGCATTATGAAGTACAAACTGTTCCGTTCCCCCCGTGATCTGGACAAGTCCGTCCTCAAGCATGAGCTGGTTGCCGTGGAGATTGGCAGCAGCATTGATGAAGTAGCAGATGCGCTCATTCGTGCAGTCCGTGATGATCTTGCAGAAATGCCGGAATATGCGCACTGTGAAACCGCTGCGTATGCACCGGAGCCGGTTCAGGAGCATCGCCGCGTGAGACGTTATCAGTATGAGATGATGGGTATTGTTTACCCGCAGTATGCGGAGAAGAACATCCTAATTGATTATGGTGTGATTGAAGAGGCAGAGTAATGTCAGAGCGATATGTCGGACAACTGCATAGTGCTGATGACTTGATTGCCGCTGTTGAAGAATACGGCTTTCTGCCTTTCTTTCAGAACGAGATTCCCAGCTTCTCCGTTGAAGAGCTGTGCGCACCTGAATTGTGGTTTGCAGATGATGCGGACGGTCCGTGGGAATGGAAAGGTCCGGCTGCACGGAGCGGCAAATGTCTCTATGGCAAGATTTTCGGCAAGAAGGCTGGCTTCGTGAGCCGCGATTGGATTCCGGATTTTGCAAACTTCCGGCGTGACGGCTATGACTTTGATGCTCGGTGGGATGATGGATTGGCGTCCTATAAGGACAAAGAGCTTTATGAGACCATAGCCAACGAAGGCACAATTCTTTCCAAGCGTCTGAAAGAAGTGCGAAACTATCGCAAGGGTGGCAACACCGGCTTTGAAACGTGTATCACAAGGCTGCAAATGCAGAGCTATGTCTGCATTGCGGATTTCGTCTATATGCAGGACAAATATGGAAGACCTTATGGCTGGGGTATTGCGGAGTACGCAACACCGGAAACGCTTTTTGGATATGACTTTATTACGTCTGCATATCAGAGAGACCCGCAAGAATCCAGAGAGCGTATTCTGAGACATCTGCAATCACTTCTTCCCAGCTCAGACGGAAAGCAGATTGAGAAAATCGTAAAGGGGTGACGCTATGGACGATATAATCTATGAGAAAGATTATCGGAAAGTCGAGCCTGACGAGCATGACGAATGGTACGAAGCGGTCTTTGACCGTGTGATCAACGGCGATATGTTGAAATCGTTCTCTGATGCAATGGATAAGATACCTAAGATCATTGTACCGGAGGATAAGAGGAATTACGAGTACCTTCTGGAACGCTGTGATGAGTTCGTCAAGCAGCATCACGGGCGCATTGAAGGGATCGTAGACTACCACCACTGGCATTCCGAAATCAATCTGTTTCTCCCATTCGTGGAGTTCGATGATCCGGAAGACCTCGCTTTCCTGAAAGAAATCGCGGATAAGGCACATACCGTCTGTTTCTCTCCTGATAAGGAGGGCGGCATTCGCGTCCACATCTTCATCAATTATTTTGACGAGTGGATGCCGGAGGAGGCAAAGCAGCTTGTAGAATACGACGCTATCATGAAGGATGAGCAACTTGCTTCTCTGCTGGGAATGCAAGATTCATTTAAGCCGGAAGACGAGCCGGACTTGGAGCGCATAAAAGCACTTCTTGAGCGGTTTGAAACGGAAACTGACCTTAACCGGAACGACGTGTTCTATGGAGTATTTCAGTTGATTATGAAGTCCAAAGATGAGGACATTACACTTGGAAAGATTGCTAACTTGATGGAGGTACTGTTGTACCTCGTGCTGAATGGTGGTCTGGATCAAGACGAATAAACATGGAGGCAATTATGAGCAACAAACTTGTAGCATATTTTTCTGCGTCCGGCGTGACCGCGAAGGTTGCCGAGACGCTGGCAGAGGCAGTCGGCGCGGACATCTTTGAGATTGAGCCGAAGGTGCCTTACACGGAAGCTGATCTGAACTGGATGGACAAGAAAGCCCGCAGCACGATTGAGATGAACGATCCTGCCTCCCGTCCTGAGATTGCCGTGAAGCGGGACAACATGAAGGACTACGATACGATCTTTGTGGGTTTCCCGATCTGGTGGTATGTTGCGCCGACGATTATCAATACGTTCCTTGAGAGCTATGACCTGAGCGGCAAGACGATCATCCCGTTTGCAACCTCTGGCGGAAGCAACATTGGCAAGACGAACGAACGCCTTGCGCCGAGTTGCAAAGGCGCAAAGCTGATGGACGGCAAGGTCTTCAAGAGCAACGTCGGACATCAGGAGCTTGCGGCGTGGGTTGAAGGACTGAAACTTTGAGAATCACATAAGTCGGAGGTTATGTATGGCTTTTGATTTTAAGAAAGAATATAAGGAATTTTATATGCCAAAGAACAGACCGGAGATCGTTACTGTTCCTAAAGCAAATTACATTGCGGTTAGAGGAAAAGGTAACCCCAACGAAGAAGGAGGGGCATATCAGCAAGCAATCGGTGTATTATATGCGGTTGCGTACACTCTGAAAATGAGCTATAAAACCGACCATAGAATTGACGGATTCTTTGAATACGTAGTTCCTCCCCTTGAAGGCTTCTGGTGGCAGGAGAATACAGATGGCGTGGATTATAACGATAAGTCTGCATTTAACTGGATTTCCGTTATCCGCTTGCCTGATTTCATCACAAAAGCGGATTTTGAATGGGCGGTTGAAACTGCAACCAAGAAGAAAAAACTGGATTGTTCATCGGCAGAATTTATGACGATTGAAGAAGGCTTGTGTGTACAGATCATGCACTTGGGAGCATTTGATGATGAGCCTACAACTGTTGCACTCATGGATGCGTATTTAGAGCAGAACGGATATGTGAACGACATGAGTAAAGATAGATTGCACCATGAAATCTATCTGTCCGACGCAAGAAAAGTTGCCCCGGAAAAATGGAAAACGGTTATTAGACATCCAATAAAGAAGGTCTAACTTTTCGGCTTGACAAACAGAAGGAGATGATGATCGCATGAAAATACTACATGAACTTTCGTGGCTATGGGAAACGCTGGGCATTGCACTTTTGGCTGCGGCTGTCTGCATGGCTTGCGCCGCGCTGATTTGCAAAGTTGCGAAGAAGAACCTCGGAAAAAAGGTATTGGCTGTCATAGGGGCTGCTGCATTTGTGGGCGCGATTCTGGCGGTCATTCTAATCGCCCGGACACCGATGCCGCTTTGATAGGACAGAGGACTTGATGGGCAGAGCATAGCTCCTGCTTTTATACATCGCGGGAAGGAGGACAGCCGAAAATGAAAGACAGAACCTATATTGCAATCGACCTGAAATCCTTCTATGCCTCCGTGGAATGCCGTGAGCGCAGCTTAGATCCTCTGGACACAAACCTTGTTGTCGCAGACGAAAGCCGGACGGACAAGACCATCTGCCTTGCTGTTACTCCCTCCCTCAAAAGCTATGGCATCTCCGGACGCGGACGGCTGTTTGAAGTCAAGCAGCGCGTGAAGGAAGCGAATGCCGGACGGCAGCACGACGCGCCGGGGCATAGGCTGGACGGCACATCGCACTTTTTCTCAGAGCTGCAAGCAAACCCGTCTCTGGCGATTGACTTCATCATCGCGCCGCCTCGAATGGCGTACTACATGGAGTACAGCACCCGCATCTATCAGATTTACCTCAAGTACATCGCACCGGAGGACATTGTGGTTTACTCCATCGACGAAGTGTTCATGGACGTAACGGACTATCTGAAAACTTATAAGCTGACGCCGCACGAGCTTGCAATAAAGATCATCCTTGATGTGCTTGAGACAACCGGCATCACGGCAACTGCGGGAATCGGGACAAACCTTTTCCTCTGCAAAGTGGCAATGGATATTGTAGCGAAGCATATTCCCGCAGATGAAAACGGCGTCCGAATTGCCGAACTGGATGAGATGAAGTTTCGACGTGAGCTTTGGGCGCACCAGCCTCTCACGGATTTCTGGCGCGTGGGTCGGGGCATTTCCAAAAAACTTGAGCAGAACGGGATGTTCACAATGGGCGATGTTGCCCTTTGTTCAGAGCGGAACGAGGATTTGCTTTACAAGCTGTTTGGGAAGAATGCGGAACTACTCATTGACCATGCGTGGGGCTGGGAGCCTACGACCATTGAAGCAATCAAGGCGTACCGTCCCAGTTCCAACAGCCTCAGTTCCGGTCAGGTTTTGCACTGCCCCTATGAGGCGGATAAGGCAAAGCTCGTCATCCGCGAGATGACTGACTTGCTCGTGCTTGACTTGGTGGACAAAGGGCTTGTCACTGACCAGATGGTTCTCACAGTCGGCTACGACATTGAGAACCTGACTGACCCATCACGGAGGACAAAGTATCACGGCGCAGTTGAGACAGATCACTATGGAAGGCAGATTCCCAAACAGGCGCACGGCTCTATCAACCTTGACGAACACACATCATCTACGCGCAAAATAATGTGTGCTATATCAGAGCTGTTTGACCGGATCGTGGACAGGAATCTGCTTGTCCGCCGTATGTATGTTGTGGCGAATCATGTCCTGCCGGAAGCCGATGCCCCGAAGAAAAATGACGGTGTTGTCCAACTCGACCTCTTCACCGACTATGCCGCCGAAGAGGAAAAGCAGAAAGCTGAGGATGCTGCATTGGAGCGTGAGCGAAAAATACAAGCCGCCACGCTTGCGATCAAAAAGAAGTACGGAAAGAACGCCATTCTCAAGGCAATGAATCTTGAAGAGGGAGCAACCGCGAAAGACCGCAATACGCAGATTGGAGGGCATAAGGCGTGAACGGAAAATACGACGAGATTATGGGACTTCCTCACCACGTTTCCAAAACGCGACCGAAAATGCCGATGTCAGATCGTGCAGCGCAGTTTGCGCCCTTCGCCGCCCTCACCGGCTATGATTCTGCAATCAAAGAAACCGGACGTCTGACCGACGAAAGGATTGAGCTTGATGAGGAAGCCTTGACCGCTTTGAACATGAGGTATCAGTTTCTCATGGATGCCCTTGATGAAGAGCCAGAGGTTGAAATAACCTACTTCAAACCTGACGAACGCAAGGCTGGCGGTTCGTATGTAACTGCAACCGGCGCAGTCATAAAGGTTGATGACTTTGAACGCCGGATTACCATGCGGGACGGCACAAAGATTCCGATGGATGATGTCCTGAGTATTGACGGCGAGTTGTTCTCAACGCTTGAATAGGTATTGTGCAGCAACAGCGAAAAGACGCTTTCAGGCGTCTTTTTTCTGTTTTCTGGGACAAAAACGGGGCGTGATTCACTTAGTAAAGTGAAGGGGTATTTTACGGGGAGTCTCTGCGAGGGAATACAATTTTAGAGAATAGCAAGCACAGCCGGTGTATATACACACGGCGATTTCCGATTAAGGAACCCCTCCCCTTAATCGAAAAAATGCTTGTTGGGAAGTCTCCCAAACCCTCTTCCTTTACGAAAGGACGGAACGCCTATGGCAAACAGGACGCGACCAAATCAGATACTCTTCTTCGTCTCCGACGATGAGAAAAGAATCATCAAGGCAAAGATGGCGCAGCTCGGAACAAAGAACATGGGAGCATATCTCCGGAAGATGGCGATTGACGGCTATATCATCAAGGTGGACTACACACAACAGAAAAAACTCGCCGCCGCTGTCAGCCGTGTCGCCTCGAATATCAATCAGATTTGCCGCCGCATAAACTCCACCGGACACTACTATGCGGACGATATTGCAGAGCTGAAAGAAAGGCAGGGTGAGATATGGCAGTTACTAAAATCAAGCCAATCCGAGGAACTGTAACCAAGGCTCTCGCCTATATTCTCGACCCGCAGAAGACCGACGATGCTTTCTATGTTTCGTCCTATGGATGTGCTGCAAGCGACGCGGCGGCGAAAGAATTTGAGTGGACGAGAAACCTCGCAGTGCAGCAAGGGATGCAGATGCCGAAGGTGCTTGCCCGTCATCTTATCCAGTCGTTTGACATCGGTGAAGTGACGCCGGAAGAAGCTCATGAGGTCGGGAAACAGCTTGCGGACGAATGGCTCAAGGGCAAGTATGAGTATGTGATTGCTACCCACATCGACAAGGGACATTGCCATAATCACATCATCTTCAATGCCGTGAACTATGTAGACTTCCATGCCTACCGAAGCAACAAAAGAACCTATCGGGAACTGCGTCAACTCAGTGATGAGATATGCAAAGAACACGGGCTGTCTGTGATCCCTCCGTCGCAGAACAAGGGCATGGACTACAAGGAATACACCGAAGCCAAACGCGGCACGAGCTGGAAGCAAAAGCTCAAGCAGACCATCGACCGGCTTGTCATAACAGCGAAGGACTACGATGACTTTCTGCGGCTCATGCAGGAAGCCGGTTATGAAATCAAGACCGGCAAATACGTTTCCTTCCGAGCTGAAGGTCAGGAACGATTTACCCGGTCTAAAACCATCGGGGAGAACTACACCGAGGAACGTATCAAGGAGCGGATTGCCGGACGGACGCCCCGAAGAAGTCAGAGACAGACCACGCCGAAGGGCATCTCTCTCATCGGAGATATTCAGGAGCGGATCAGGCTCATCGACAGCAAGGGCTATGAGCATAAAGCCAAGCTCACGATACTCAAGGAAGCAGCGCGAACACTCAACTATCTCACGGAAAACAACTTGCTCCAATACGCTGATCTTGAGAAGAAGGTCGAGGATGTTCACAGCTCCTATGACCGCACCGGCAAGGAACTGAAAGACATTGAAGCGCGACTGCGGGAAGTCCAGCCGCTTATCAAGAACATCTCCAACTACCAGCGCCTCAAACCCGTATATGACGCCTTCCAGAAAGCGAAAGACAAGCCGAGTTTCAAGGCAAAGCACGAAGCCGAGCTTGTGATCTTTGAGGCGGCGCGGAGTACACTGCTTGCCATGCAAGGCACTGAAAAACTGCCGAGCTTAAAGACGCTGCAAGCGGAGCAGCAGAGACTTCTTGAAGAACAGCAGCGGCTCTATGATGAACGTGCGAAGCTCAAAAAGGAAGCGCGGATGATCGACACCTTGAAGGCAAACGTGGATGATTTTCTCAAGCCGAGCGCAGAGCATGACCAAGAGCATCAACACAATTCTCAGCGCGAATAAAGAGAAAAGGCAAGGCAGCTTTCATGAATAACTGCCTTGCCCTTTTTTGAAAATCAAAACCATCAAGAACTTGCATCTTTTTTGTGAACTTGTGCATGAGATAATTGCATTCAAAGAGGTTTTCGTGTATAATAGAATGGAAATCATGATTAGCGGATGAGTGAAGGGGTGCGTATCATGGGAATCAGCTACAAAAAACTTTGGATGCTCCTGTTAGAACGAGACATAAAGAGGTCCACCTTCCGGCAAGAGCTTAACCTTGCATCCGGAACGTGGACGAAACTGAATAAGGGGGAAGAAGTGTCCCTCTCTATTTTGCTGCGCATCTGCGGCTATTTGAATTGTGACATTGGAGATATTTGTGAAGCTGTGCGAACGGATAAGGACTGAGTCCGGTTTTTCGTACAGCTCTTTTTGTAGAATAATAAATGTGAAACTATAACTTTGGAGGTTGCTGAAATGGCTGAGAATAATACAAGCAATATCGGCTTTGAAAAACAAATCTGGGACGCGGCTTGCGTCTTACGCGGGAACATCGACGCATCCGAATATAAGTCGGTCGTTCTCGGACTGATTTTCCTAAAATACATTTCTGATCGCTTCGAGGCAAAGTACAAGGAACTGGTTGAAGAAGGCGATGGATTTGAAGAAGACCAGGACGAATACACCGCCGAAAACATCTTCTTTGTCCCTGAGAATGCACGATGGAGTGCGATTGCTGCTGCCGCTCACACGCCGGAAATTGGCACGGTGATTGATGATGCAATGCGCAGTATTGAGAAAGAAAACAAGCGCCTCAAAGATATTCTGCCTAAGAACTTCGCCCGTCCGGAGCTGGACAAGCGGCGTCTTGGTGAAGTGGTTGATCTCTTCACCAACATTCAGATGATCGAGCATGGAAACAGCAAGGACATTCTCGGTCGCACATACGAATATTGCCTCTCAAAGTTTGCCGAACAGGAAGGCAAACTTGCTGGTGAGTTCTATACTCCCTCTTGTGTTGTGCATACCCTTGTTGAGGTGTTGCAGCCGTTTAATGGACGTGTTTATGACCCGTGCTGCGGCTCTGGTGGTATGTTCGTTCAGTCTGCAAAATTCATCGAAAATCACGGCGGCAACATCAACAAGATTTCCGTCTTTGGTCAGGACTCCAACCCGACCACATGGAAGATGGCTCAGATGAATCTTGCTATTCGTGGTATTGAAGCTGACCTCGGCAAGTTTAATGCGGACACGTTCTTTAACGATTGTCACCCGCAGCTCAAAGCGGATTATATTATGGCGAATCCTCCGTTCAATCTTTCCGGCTGGGGCGCGGATAAACTCGTTGATGACGTCCGTTGGCAGTATGGTACGCCTCCTGCTGGCAATGCCAACTTTGCATGGTTGCAGCACATGATCTGGCATCTCGCACCGAATGGTCGTATTGGCATGGTGCTTGCAAATGGTTCGCTTTCCTCGCAGTCCGGCGGTGAAGGTGAAATCCGCAAAAACATTATCAACGCTGACCTTGTGGACTGTATCGTCGCAATGCCGACGCAGCTCTTCTACACGACGCAGATTCCGGTATCGCTCTGGTTCCTTGCCAAGAACAAGAAGCAAAAAGGTAAAACGCTGTTCATCGACGCACGGAAGCTCGGCACTATGGTCACGCGGAAGCTGCGTGAGCTGACGGATGAAGACATCAAGAAAATCGCTGATACCTACAATGCCTTCGTTGATGGAACACTCGAAGATGAAAAAGGCTTCTGTGCTGTTGTCACTACACAGGACATTGCAAAACAGGATTACATTCTCACTCCGGGACGCTATGTTGGTATTGAGGAACAGGAAGATGACGGTGAGCCGTTTGAAGAGAAAATGGGGCGTCTGACTTCTGAACTGTCTGAGCTTTTCATCAAATCTCATGAGCTTGAAGCTCAGATCAAAGAACGACTGGGGGCGATTGGATATGACATCTGAGTGGCATGAGGTATCGTTGCGGGAGCTGGTCGGGTATATGTCAAAAGGGATTGCTCCTTCGTATGCAGAAGAAGCATCCGAGACAACTATTAGAGTTCTCAATCAAAAGTGCAATCGGAATTTCCGAATAAGCTATGGAGATTCAAGGTTGCATGATACCCTGAAAAAGAAAGTCCCTCCTGAACGATATGTCAAACCCGATGATATTCTGATCAATTCGACAGGCGCGGGAACCGCTGGGAGAATTGCGCAAATTGAAGATGTTCCGTCCGCAACTACAATAGACGGACACATGATCCTTATCCGTTCAAACGGAAAGGTAACGCAGAAGTTCCTTGGTTACGCTCTTAAAGCGCACCAATGGGAAGTCTTGCAGTTGGATGAAGGCTCTACGGGACAAACCGAACTAAACCGTGACCGCCTGTTAGATGAAATTATGATCAACTATCCCGTGTCATTTGACGAGCAGAACGCCATAGTAGGTACACTTGAGTCTATTGATAGGAAGTTGGTTGTAAACGAACAGCTAAACGATAATTTAGCGGCTTAGAGTTGGACGGCAGAAACATCTATCTCGCCGGACATCAACTTTGGAAGAAGGGTATCTCTTAGTATGGACAGCCGTTTATTTTCCGCTCTATTAGAATAAATCTGCTCAAGAAGTGGTGAAGCAATGGTATTAAACCCGGCTAACTCTTCTTCCGATGGTAGAACAACAGGGTATGTCATAATCTGCTGCTTATCTCCACGGGGCATTTTCGTTCCTTTCGATCCAGCAACCATAAATGCGAAGAACTTGTCGGCATATAGGGTGCTGAATAGGTACGCCGAGTAACGCGGCTGACTTGGCGTAAAGCAAAGAACATCGGTTGAGCAGCCACAGTTGTCCTCACAGTAGACAATCTTCTTAAAGTAAGGACGAATGTTGGAAATCAACGTATCACCTTTATGGCAAGCGGTTGTCTGTGATGTAGTTGGTAGGCTTGTCGCCTCGGTTGAACCAGCTTTTCCCGACAGCATATTTTCCGTTGAGAAGTAGGTTCTGATGTTCAACTCAGAGACAGCTACTTTGTCTCTTGAATATGAGCAAATATCCGAGAGGACTCCCTGATTTACTGCCAAAATGTCATTGACGAACCGCTCTTGATATATCGTTTGCAGGAGATCAGCTAAATTATCGTTTACCGTCTTAATAACTCTCACCAGTGGCGAGAGTTTTACAAAAGGGACTGCCACTGAATGTCGTTCTCTTACCTCGAAAGGAGACACGACAATGACAGAACAACTCATCACGGAGATACAGCGAAAAATGCTGCCGTATCTCAACAACGAACAACTCATGCACCTTCGGGATGCAATGGCTGAGACTCTGGAAGGTGCAACGATCACCTATGATAGCAGCTCAATTCCAGTAGCAGAAGAGACAGATGCAGTTGAAGCATTTATCACGGCAAAGCGGATCGAAGGCTGTTCGGAGAAAACCCTGAGCTACTACCGGAAGACGATTGAGGCTCTGATTGACGGAGTCGGAAAGACTGTGCAACAGATCACCACAGATGATTTGCGCCGCTATCTGACCAACTATCAGGTTCAGCGTAGGTCGAGCAAAGTGACCATAGATAATATTCGTCGGATTCTGTCCAGCTTCTTCTCGTGGCTTGAGGATGAGGATTTCATTTTGAAAAGCCCAGTGCGACGGATTCATAAGGTGAAGACTGCAAAGGTGGTCAAGGACACCTACACCGATGAAGCATTAGAAATGATGCGTGACAACTGCACAACGGCACGAGACTTGGCGATGATTGATCTTCTGGCTTCCTCTGGAATGCGTGTTGGAGAGCTGGTCACGCTAAACCGCGAAGACATCAACTTCAACGAACGCGAATGCGTGGTTATCGGCAAGGGCAATAAAGAACGATTGGTCTACTTCGACGCAAGGACGAAGATCCACCTTCAAAACTATCTTGAGGGCAGGACGGATGAAAACCCCGCATTGTTTGTTTCACTGAAAGCTCCATTTGACCGGCTGATGATCGGCGGAGTGGAGACACGCCTTCGAGAATTGGGAAAGCGTCTGAATATCCCGAAGGTTCATCCTCACAAGTTCAGACGTACACTGGCTACTACTGCCATAGACAAAGGAATGCCCATAGAGCAAGTCCAGCAGCTCTTAGGGCATCAGAAAATCGACACCACCATGCACTATGCAATGGTGAAACAACAGAATGTGAAGCTGGCACATAGAAAATACATTGGATAGGGTGATAAAGATGGCACAGTGGAATAGAGTTCCCTTAATAGACTACATTGAGCTAATTGGTGGAGGCACACCTAAAACAACTGTCCCTGAGTATTGGAATGGGAACATCCCGTGGTTATCCGTAAAGGATTTCAACAATGATAAGAGGTATGTGTATTCGACCGAAAAGCACATCAGTCAAAGCGGATTTGAGAATAGTCCCACAAAGATGCTACACAAAGACGATATAATAATATCCGCTCGTGGAACAGTTGGTGAGATTGCGATGATCCCGTTTGATATGGCATTCAACCAATCGTGTTATGGCATTCGAGCGAGCCGAGGAATAGACAAACCATTCCTCTACTATTTGCTAAAAAATTGTATATCGCAGCTCAAAAGAATGACGCACGGGTCGGTTTTTGACACAATTACAAGAGATACCTTTGCAAACATAGAGGTTGATATTCCAGACGCAGAAACGCAGAAACGAATTTCTTCTGTTCTGGCAGACATCGACAATAAGATTGAAGTCAACGATGCGATAAACGATAATTTAGCTGCTTAGAGGTGGACGGCAGAGACATCGATCTCGCCAGACATAAGCTTCGGCAGCAAACTATCTCTCAATTTCGCAAGCGATTGATTCTGCTCTTCCAAAGTACGTTGCTGTGCAAAGATAGGTGCGCAAAAGTCGCTGAATTTGGCAAGAATTTCAGCGTCAGGAATAACCGCCGGGACATTTTTCATAGTGCTGCCAGATACTTCTTTGAATGTTGACCCGGATGCCATGCCTTCAATAACCGGGAGAGTGTTTTTCAAGAAGAAGTAAGCAAATGGTGTTCCAATTTCCGGCTTAGGCACAACCGATTTGAAACCTTGATTTGTTGTTACTTCACCAGCGGCGATAGCAATATAACCTATTGGCGCACGAGATGAGAACAATACTGTCCCTTCGGGCATGAGTGATGCGCTGCTATTTCTCAAGCCAAGTTCAGTTATGTCATTCTCACCATGAGAAATGAACTTCGACTTGTTGATAGATAAATCTTTCGGAGTTATCCATGCTATACCGGACTCCGTGTAATACTCAGGTTTAGCTTTTGAAGGTGTACTGCCTCCAACAACAGTACCAAGATCGCTAATTGTTCCGGTAGTCCATTCTGGACTGGCATTATCAACAAATAATTCTTGAAAATAGGACTGTGCTTGCTGCTCTAAATTATCGTTTACGTTAGGAGGGATAAGATGAAATACTGCTTTTACTACGATGAGTCCGAGCATAGCAGGGTCATCAATCTCTCAACCGTTATTGGCGAGACATATTATGATGGCTTTATGGCAGCTATTATCGGGTGGCGCAACGATCACGAAGCAGCTTTTGAACAGCGTTATTGTGCTTTTGAAGAAAAATACGCTGACAGAAAGAAAAAAGGAGAGCTGAAAAGCGGAACGATAAAGCCGAAGCAGTTAGTTCATGGATTTGCCTGTCTCAATAAGGCAAACGTAAAACTGCTTGGAGATTTCTTTTCCACCTTTGATGAGAACAGCTATATCTATCTGTTCTGTGCAAGCAAAATCGAATACGTTATCATCCAGATTTTCAAAGGCTATCGCAACAGCGTCTTCTTTGATATGGACGCTGCACGCTATTCGATAGTCAAAGCAATAGTTACATACCGACCCACAGAGGTAATTGAAAGCCTGTATAAAAGCCCAGCGGAGTTTGTAGCCGCATTAAAGACATTCCTGACGAACCGGATTAGGCGCAATAAAGAAAACCTCGAATTGAAGACGCAGGAAAACACGGCATTTGAAGCCGTCCTTTATGTCCTTAATAACGTGGATGTTCCGCAGTCCCTCGATTGGGACTACCATTCGCAGTTTGTCGGGTTTGGAAATTTCCTGAGTAGCAAGGGCATTCTTGATTATTCAGTCCTGCTCGACAAGGAAGGTGAAGCAGGAATCGAAAGCAGAACTCTTGTTGCTGCGAAAGAAACCGGATTGAAGAATTGCGACGAAGCGAACTCGATAGACCACTTTGGAATTAGGATAGCCGATATGCTGGTAGGCATCATCGGAAAACTGATGAAATCGCTGTATTATTCCTTGACACCGATGCAGGACAGTCCCCGCGTTGTGAAAACTCTTCTCAGCAAAGAGTGGTTCAGACTAACCGATGAGCAGTTACAGCTATACAAGCAGCTTTATCATATCGTGTTCGAGATCAACAATGATTGGTATAAGGTCTATGCCGGTAATTATTCAGATGACCTTGTTAGTTTTTTGGGGCTGCTGGATTTCATGAATCATTTCAATTCAGCAAAAGACATCGAGCAAGACTTTGATATGCAACCGGAGTATTGTAATAACTGCATCTGCCAAAGACTTAAAACCCATTTTGAGCAGATGAAGAACAAGTTGCCTGTTGAGCCAGTGGAAGATCAAGAAAAGGATTTTTTCAGGAACCGACGCGGCGCAAAAGTATATTACGATGTAGACAAGCAACCCACTCTGGAACTCACTAAAGGGGAAAACGCCTTTGTAGCTCTATCTGTTGGTATTGCAAAGGGCGGCATTCCATTAGTGACTATTGAGGCATCGCCTGAAAATCTATGTTATAGGCTGCCTGTACAGTTGAGCGAATGGGCAAAGACACTGGTTTCAATGGCAAATGCGGGAGACGATTTACTTCCTGCTGAGGTAGTCTTCACAAAAGCTGAAAACCGCATCTATGCGGATATTATATAGAGGGAGTTGAGTATAAATGTCGGGCTATTTTACCGAATCGAATTATGAGAATGCCGTCTTGCAGCTTCTCAATGAGGAGCTTGGATATAACTATGTCTATGGACCGGACGTAGAGCGCGATTATCACTCTCCGCTTTATGAGGATGTCCTGCTGCCCTCTTTGCAGCGGATCAATAAGAGTTTGCCTATGGACGCTCTGACGGAGGCAGTCTACAAACTCAAAAACTTTGAAACCGGAACGCTCTTGCAGAAGAACATGGTCTTTATGGACTACCTCCAAAATGGAGTCCCGGTAAAATACTATGACAAGGGTGAAGAACGCTCGACCCTTGTCTACCTTGTAGACTTCAAAAATCCTGCCAGTAACGAGTTCACGGTTGTGAATCAGTGGACTTTCATTGAGAACTCCGAAAAAAGACCGGACGTGATTCTTTTTGTAAATGGTCTCCCGCTCGTCATTGTGGAGTTAAAATCTCCGTCCCGCGAAGAAACCGATGCTTCCGCAGCATACCGTCAGCTCCGGAACTATATGTACGAGATCCCCTCTATGTTCATTTATAATGCGGTTTGTGTCATGAGCGACTTGACCACTTCAAAAGCTGGCACAATCACTTCCGGCGAAGACCGCTTTATGGAGTGGAAAACAACAGACGGTAGCTACGAGAATACGCAACACGCATCATTTGACACATTCTTTGTCGGACTGTTTGAGAAGACCCGCTTCCTTGACATTGTGAAGAACTTCATCTGCTTTAACGTGGACGGGCAGAATACATTTAAGATTCTCGCTGGGTACCATCAGTATTTCGCAGTCAAAAAGGCGATTGAGTCTACAAAACACGCAACCGTGACGGACGGCAAGGGCGGCGTCTTCTGGCATACACAAGGCAGTGGAAAATCGCTGTCTATGGTCTTCTATGCTCATTATCTGCAAGAAGCATTGGAAAGCCCTACTATCGTTGTCATCACCGACCGTAACGATCTGGATGACCAGCTTTACGGGCAGTTCGCTCGTTGCAAAGACTTTCTCCGGCAAACGCCGCAACACGCAGAGAGCCGCAAGAATCTGAAAGAATTGCTTGCAAACAGACAAGCAAACGGCATAATCTTCACGACTATGCAGAAGTTTGAGGAAAGCAACGAAGCTCTTTCAGAACGCCGGAACATTATCGTGATGGCAGATGAGGCGCATCGTGGGCAATATGGTCTCAATGAGAAGGTTGTAGTCAAGCAGAAGGACAACGGCGAAGTTGAGGCGAAGACGGTCATAGGCACTGCCCGAATTATAAGAGATACGCTTCCTAACGCGACCTACATTGGTTTCACCGGAACACCGATCTCCACGAAAGACCGCAGTACACGAGAAGTCTTCGGTGATTACATCGACATCTATGATATGACACAGGCAGTTGAAGACGGAGCTACAAGACCCGTCTACTACGAGAGCCGTGTGATCCACCTGAAACTCGACGAGAATACCCTCCATCTGATCGATAATGAGTATGACATTATGGCTGACAATGCCGATCCGTATGTCATTGAGAAGAGCAAAAAGGAACTTGGTCAGATGGAAGCAATCCTCGGTGCCGACCAAACCATAGATTCCTTGGTCAATGATATTCTTGATCATTACGAGAACTACCGCGAGAATATTCTGACCGGCAAGGCAATGATCGTTGCTTATTCGCGTCCCATAGCGATGAAAATATATAAGCGCATTCTTGAGCTACGCCCAGCGTGGACGGAAAAGATTGCAGTGGTCATGACGCAAGGCAATAATGATCCCGAAGAATGGCGTGAGATTATCGGCAATAAATCTCATAAGGACGATATGGCGCGGAAATTCAAAGACAATAACTCTCCGCTGAAAATCGCTATCGTCGTGGATATGTGGCTGACCGGCTTTGATGTTCCCTCCCTCGCTACGATGTATGTCTATAAGCCGATGGCTGGACACAACCTGATGCAAGCTATCGCCCGCGTCAATCGTGTCTTCAAAGATAAAGAAGGCGGTTTGGTTGTTGATTACGTCGGTATTGCAGCTGCACTGAAACAGGCAATGAACGACTATACTGCCAGAGACAAGAAGAACTACGGTGATACGGATGTAAGCAAGGCTGCATATCCGAAGTTCCTTGAAAAGCTCTCTATTTGCAGAGATTTGTTCCACGGATTCAGTTATGAGAAATTTATGACCGGAAGCGACCTTGACCGTGCAAAGCTCATCAGCGGCGGTGTGAACTTTGTACTCGGCAAGAGTGTTGCAGAGTATGAGCTTCCCGACAATGAAAAGACACAGAATGTGTTTATCAAGGAAGCTCTGCTTCTCAAGCAGGCACTCTCGCTGTGCAGCAGCTTGGTAGACGAGCAAACCCGCATGGAAGCGGCTTTCTTCGAGTCCGTAAGAACAATGACCGTGCGTTTGGTTTCGGGCGGGACCGGAAAGAAGTTTACGCTTCCGGAAGTAAATGAGCGCATTAACGAGCTTTTGAAGCACAGCATCAAGAGCGAAGGCGTTATCAACCTCTTCTCAGATGTCCAGACTGAGTTTTCGTTGTTCGATCCAAAGTTCCTTGAAGAAGTTGCAAACATGAAGGAAAAGAACCTTGCAGTCGAACTCTTGAAAAAGCTGATTGCTGAACAAGTATCTGTTTATCGCCGTACAAACATTGTCAAATCCGAGAAGTTCTCTGAAATCATTCAGAGTGCGATGAACCGTTACCTGAACGGAATGCTGACCAATGAGGAAGTTATTCAGGAACTGCTCAAGCTGGCAAAAGACATTGCTGCCGCTGCTGCCGAAGGAGAAAAACTCGGATTGACAGCGGACGAGCTTGCTTTCTATGATGCTCTCACAAAACCGCAAGCCATCAAAGATTTCTATGAGCATGACGAGCTTATTGCAATCACGAAGGAACTGACGGACTTGCTTCGTAAAAACCGCACAATAGACTGGCAAAAGAAAGAAAGTGCAAGAGCTGGAATGCGGCGCTTGGTCAAAAGGCTGCTGAAAAAGCACAAATATCCGCCGGAGGGCATGGATGACGCCGTTCAGACTGTCATGAGCCAGTGTGAGATGTGGACGGATAATGTCATGGAAACGGACTAAGGAGGAACGGGCATGAATAAGGAACACCTTCAACTCATTTTTGACCAATATATCAGTCGTTTCGATGAGTTGGATGATCCGGATGGTAACAACGAGGGTTATAAATGGCGCGCTGTAAGCTGCTTTATGTAGAACTGGGATATTGATGCGGATGACTTTGCGTCAATGTTCAAATCGTCAATGAAGGACACAAGCAACCTCATAGACAACGCGACAGTTCAGCCAATCGGAGGAATCCTGTTACTGCTTAAACATCCAGAAGAGATTGAGTTTGTCAGGAAATGCTTCCGTGACCTTTACACAGATGATGGCGGCAATTTAGAAGCACGTCAGGAAAAAATCAACCGCTTTATCGAGCAAATCAACCCTCGGATTGATCGATATGCAACTGGAAGTTGGAAATATCCGCAGAAATTCAACAATGTTCTGTACTATCTAAATCTTCGCTATCCGAGCGAAAACTATATTTATAAGGCAACCGAAGCTGTTGAGTGGGCGAATTGCATTGAGTTTGGAGATGACTTCGGAAGCGGTGAAACCTTTTCTCTTCCAAAGTATTACCGGATGTGCGATGAACTTCTGTCTGCTGTTTCTGAAAACGATGAGATTCTGGACTTGCAGTCTAAACGCCTTGAACGCGATGCACGAGGCTTTGATGATGAACTGCATATTCTTGTGTATGACATTATTTACTGCGCTCATACTTATAATTTCTACTCCACAGGAATGATACAAACTACCTCCACAAAGGAACGAATAAAAAAAGCACAGCTTCGTGATGAGATCGATTCTTTAGAGACTCAGTTGGCGGAAACAGAGCAGTTGTTGCGGCAGCTCGAAAACGATGCTGCGGAAGTAGTTAATATGGTCGGGCAAATTGTTGAGCATCGGCAATTTGGGAAAGGTACGATTATTTCACAGACCAAGGACATTCAACTGATTGCATTTTCGACCGGAGAGAAAAAGTTTCAATTTCCAGCCGCTTATGTTACAGGCTTTTTGAAAGCCGATGAAGCGGCAATGAAGTCGATCCGCAAGAAGTCTGAAACAGAGCAAAGAATAAAGTCCACAAAAAACATGATTACGGCATTAACCGCCCAGATAAAAAAACTCAAGAAAGAAAACTAACCATTAGCAACCAAAGAAAGGAGCAAATCATGGGCAGCTCAGTCATGTTGAATGGTGTCGAATACGTCGGTGAGCAGATTGCCTATAAGGACAGTACATACGAGCTTGTCTCGAAAGTAGCTTTTCTCATCGGCGTTCCACAACGTATTTTTGAGAACGAGCATGAAGCTCCACAGCTTGATGTTTATGAGCGTCTTTCAAAGGATAAGAACGCCAGAATAATACGCAATCTCTGCATCATCCGAACGTCCATTGAACGTAACTTCCGGAAGATCAATGATATTATGCGGATGGAATATCGCGGGCTTCTGTCTATGCCAGAGATTATCCCTCCTGCCTGTATGCAGCAGCTTAATGAGGACGGGATAACCTTCATCAAGAAGTCCAGTACAAAGCTCTGCCAGCATATCATCGAGATCAACCGCCTGATTTCTGACAGAATCAATAACTGCAAGAACCTCTTTCCAATCTGGATTAACTGGAAATACATCAAAGAGTTGTTTGTCATGCCGAACGGCTTGACCGAAGCTGGCACAAAAGAGGCTGCGGATATTTACTACGCCAATCTGTCCTATTACCCATATCAGGTTTATATCAACTGGGTGCCGATGGACGAGGGAAACGTTCTATACAACGACAAGAAGTTTGCCACGCTTCTTTATCAATGGCATAATGACGCATTCACGGAGTATAGCAAGGTCTCTGATGCGGGAGCTTTTGTAAAGAACAACATCTATGATTTTGTGGATGAGAGCGAAAAGACCGTCGTTGTTGTAGACTGTGAGAACTCAGATCCGTACAAGCTCTGTGCGACTTTGCGTAACCTTGACTATGAGGTTATGCAGAAAATCTCAACGATAATCCTATTTGACGATGTGCATACTGCGTCTGCTTGGAGAATCCTTGAAAGCTATGTCAAAATCCCCGTCGAACACATCATGATTGAAAGAATCAAGCAGAACAAATCGTTAGTAGACATCAAACTGACTGCGAGAGCCTGTCAGGAACACTACCAGAAGCAAGTAGATTCTTTCGTCATTGTCTCAAGTGATTCCGACTACTGGGGGCTGATCTCCTCCTTGCCGGATGCCAGATTCCTTGTCATGATTGAGCGCGAAAAATGCGGACCGGATATGAAAACCGCCCTTGCAGACGCTGGAATCTTCTACTGCTATCTGGACGATTTCTATTCTGGCAATAGTGAGGACATCAAGAAAAACGCGCTGTTTAAGGAGATGTACCGCTGGATTGATAACTCCATTCACCTGAATGTCAACGATATGTTTGATGCGGCTCTGCGAAATACGAGGATTGAGATGTCTCCCGCAGAGCGGCGGCAGTTCTATGAGAAACACATAAAGCACATGACGCTAACTATCGACGAGAACGGGAATGTCAGTATTGAACTGAAACGCGGATAGCCTTGGCTTCTATTCCGAAAGAGATGTGAATAGAGCAACCCTAAAATTGTGAGCGGAAGACGGAGGTGTATCATGTTATACAATGAAAATCTGCGTGAAGAAGAACGTTGTTTGATCCGGCGGATCGCTGAACAAACAGAGAGCGGCAAAATCAACTGGGAACTGACTGAGTATAATCCGTTGTCATTTCTGAATGAGGACAAAGTGGATGACAACCCCGCCGTAATCGGTCATACCTTCTCTTTTGAAGCGATCATTGGCGGCTCTCGCTACGAGCTTGATGTCACGGAAAACATCGAAGTGCCGTCCGGCATGGGAGACTACTCCATGACCCTGACACGCGATGAAACCGAAGACTTTCTGAAAATTGATGATGCGCTTTCTTTTGACTTTGACCGCTATGAATGCGTACCGGAGGAAGTGGCAGAACGATATGAGAACAGCCCTATTGTGCGTCTATGCAACACGATTATTCCCGCCACGCTTGAGCAGGAGGACTTGGAAGAGGTCTTCACATGGGCAAGGTTTTTCAATGAGATCGGGATTTCTGCAAAGCTGTTGAACCATCCGCTGACAAAGCTCTGCGAAAAGCTGTTTGATGAACACCGTCTGATGGACTTCCATCGCTGCGTCTTGGACGTAAACTATCGAAAGCAGCTCCTAAAAAAACTGGATTAAAACTAAGACATGAAAAAAATGCCCCCGGCGCCGTGCCAGATGCACAGTGCCGGGGGCATTCCCGTTTCCAGCGATTTTATTTTCTCCCGACGAGGGACTGTTCGTAGGGCGGAACTTTCCATTTCGTGAAGTCGTGAAAACTCAGTGTATTCCGTGGAGAAGTTCACGGGACAGCACACACCGTACACGTTTCCAATAATCACTGTTCAGTGCAATGTGTATTCATTACCGTAAGTAAATTTACGGTTTTCACATTGCTTGATTCAGAGGGGAAATTATTAGCCTTATTCTTGTGTGACATCAAGGGAAACCGGGTCAATGACTGTAACAGATTTGCCTTGCTGATGAGCATATCTGACGGTCTTTCCGGTTCCGCTGGGGCGTCCATCCCAAACTGCGATCAGGACATCCGCGTGATCAACCATATAACGGTTGCGCTTGTCCATGCAGTCGGGCGAGTAATGGGTTTGAATTAGTGTTTCCTTATCGCACTTGGATGCAATGTCGAAATACCGATCTCTCAGGGTTTCCGACCATTTTGCGGCTTGACTTTCACATGGGATAGCACTTTCGAGCGTAATTCCCGGATAGGATGCTTTCAGTCCCAGCACGATCTCGGCGGCATACATATCTACACCGATTGCCATTCCGGATATAAAGTGCATGACGCCTTCATTTTCGATGAGATTGATGATTTGCTCCCTGAGAGTTTTTTTGAGGTCTATGCAGCGTTCGTCTTCCTCATTGAAACCAAACGGGAGGTTTTGCGGACGATGCCCGGTAAAAGCACAGGTCTTCATTTTCTTTTTCATCTCCTGACTATGTATTAGAGACCGTTTATATGTCTCTAATACATAGTATAGCACGGAGATATGAAATATTCTGTCGAAATAAGGGAAGAAAAAAGGCTGCGTGAAAAAATCACACAGCCCATGATGGATTCAGCCATTATCTGCCGTTTCCTGCTGGATCATCAGCTCAACCATCTGCAAAATGCGCTTCTGCGCTTGCGGAGACAACGAAGCAAGTTTCTCTGAGAGTTCAGACGATTTATAGCTTGTCGAATGCTCCAGGACATCACAGAAAATCGCGTCTGCCGAAACCTCAAGCCCATTGAGAAGAATGATCAATTTCTCACAGCGAGGAAACGACATACCACGTTCAACCGTAGAAATATAATTTGCAGTCAGCCCGGTCTTTTCCGCAAGCTCTTCTTGCGAGATTCCGAGGCGTTCCCGGCATTGTTTTACTCGTTTACCTATTCGTTTATCAATCATAGCGCATACCTACACCTTTTCTATAACGCTCATAACAATTATATGGGTTAGAGGCATAGTTATACAGAAACGCTAATGGTGACGCTATGTATTAGCGTGTGATTTTCGGCGGTATTTACAGAAAAGATACAAAAAAAGAGCCTCTGCCGATACCCAAACTGGGCATCGACAGAGGCTCTTCGTTCGTTTTATGGACATTAGAATAAGTGCCGGAATCGACACTTATTCTCGCTCTATTGCTGGAACTGTGCGGGGAATATAATCACATAGAGCAGTCATTTCCTGCCGCTCTGAGGCTTGCAATCACAGGCTTTTTCGACCTCTAATTGTCCACTCCGCGATGCCTTGCGGGAGAAGTGCGGACAGGCGATGAGTTCCGCACGGAAGCTCTGCTTGCAGCGATGGACGCAGCGGACGCAGAAGCGGTTATATCTCCGGCGTCCGCTGTCCCCGATGAAGAACGACCACTCCTGCCGCCATTTCTGACTTCTGCTCACAGCTCAATCTCTCCTTTGTGCTTTTTTGGAGGGCAGCATTCCTTCTGCTTTTCAGCCTTTGCAGACTTGAGCCTGTCCATGATGGAGGACTTCTCGCCCCTTTCGGGGGCTTTGTCCTCTGCGGTTTTGTCCTCTTTCGGACCGTTGTTGATGATCCCATCAATCATGCCGTAGTCATCCTCCATCGACATCTCCGCCGCCTTGAGGTAGTTTTCCTTCTCAAGAGCTGCCATCCAGCTCTCCTTGCTGATGCCGAGCATTCCGCCCTTTGCCGCATGATCGGCAATCTCCTTGGCATCTACGCACAAGCCTTCGGTGTTATCGGAATAGAGGCGGTAAACCTCGCACCCCTTCTCCAAAGCCTTCTCAGCCGCCTCCTGACCGGCGGGAAGAACGCCAGCCCATGCGTAGCCGTAGTCCTTCATATCCTGAACGGAGAGCGTGGGATCGGGCATTTCCGGCACTTCCTTGACCTCAAGATTGAGAAGGCGGAGCGTGTCATCGTCAAAGCCATTGTAGACATCATCGAGAACGAGCTTGCCGCGCTCATCGACGATGATGCAAGCAGCTTCATCGCCGTAGGTGTCATGTTCCATCAGATAAAAGCTGCGACCGCCGACCTCGTGCTGGTCAATGGTGTGCCACGTCCCGATGTGTCCGGCAACCGTCAGACCGGAGGTATCGGCATTCATCTCAAAATCCTTCTGCTCGGTAGCTTCCTGCTTCTGCTGCTCCTTCGAGATCATGGGGATCGCAACAATCTTATCGCCCAGCTTTGCAAACTGCTCCGGCACCTTGAAGTGGTCAGAGAACTTCTGCATCTGCTCTACGGTCAGAGAGCCGAAGCTGTCATCCGTCAAGCCAACTACCATGAATGTTCCGGCAACAACGTCGTAGATGTCACCGTCCTCATCACGCAGAGCGCGGTTCAGGGGCAGACCTTCCAGCTTGCCTTCCTCATTACAGACTAAGGCAACAGGGTCTTCGTAGGGATAAATTGCCTCGATGTAACCGCCGACCTCATGCTGCAAGGACTCCAGACCGGAGTCAATCTCCTTCACATAAGGCTCCTTTCCCGGCTCAACGATGAGAACAGCGATGGTGCTGTCACGCTCGGCGGCTTCTCCTGAGCCGGTGATCCGGTATTCGTCGGGAATATCATCAAGCTCCCCGTCAAACTGCCTGTCCCACCTCTCGCTTGCAACGCGGACATAGCCCTCATCGGTGAAACGTCCCTGCTCATCCATCGCAATGTCGCGCCCATAGCGTTCATAGTCGATGTAGTTTGCCAGAGGACCGAGATCCTTTTCAGAGTAAATACCGGCTTCGTGGGCGTAATAATAGCCGAGATCGGATTCGTCGTTGATACCGGGCATGATGTCGTAGCAGTCCAGATTGAACGTCAGGTTGATGAGATCGTCGATGTCGCTGACCTCATCGCAACCGGCTTCCATAATGGCAACGAGCTTTTCCTGATCGCTCAGGGAAAGCTCGTCAATCAAAGCGGCAAGGTAGTTGAGCTTATCAAGGCTCTCGTACTCGCCAAGCATCTTCTGAACGCCATAGATTGGGCATTCGTAGTCGGTGATAAACCACTCTTCGTAGGGCTGACCGAACTCATCCTGCTTGCCGATCCCGATACGCTCAAAGACCTTCTGCATCTCTTCCTCGGTGGTGGGCAACTTCACCCACTCACCGATCAGCATACCCTCGTTGTACTTGCCAAGGTTCGTGACGAAGGCTTCAAAATCACCGTCTAATACGGGCATAGGCATCCTCCTTTCAGTCATCCACCATGCCGTCCGGCATGATATACAGTTCCTCAAACTCCGCGTCGGTCATGGCTTCGAGCTTCCGGACGGTCTTATACATCAGCTCCGCAATCTCACCGTCCATGTCGTTCAGGGTGACGCTCTTCATATCGTCGATCAGTCGCTTCCGGCTGGACGTGTTGAAGCAGCACATCAGGTTGGTTTCTTCCACGGTAAAGTTTTTCATATCAGAGTTCCATATCCTTTCCTTTTGATTTCTGTGGTTTCGGTGTGTGGGTCGGCTGTGCCTTCTGTGCGGATTTCAGTTTGTCACGGATGGATTCACGGGCAGCGGGCTTCTTCGGGATGGTGTCGTAGATGGCAGTTCCGGCATCCTCCACATAGGCGCGGACATACTGGATGCTCTCAGAAAAGCGAATGGGGCGGTTCTTGTCCTCGATGTTGGTCAGCCGGACTTCATCAGCAGCAAAATCAACCGCGTCGATTCTGCACTTGATCCCGTCCACATTCAGCGTCGCGCCGACAGGAATGTAATCTGCGGCTTTGAGTTCCTTGAAGGTCTCGCCGTCCTTGCTGAGAAAGACATCTGCGCCGGACTTCCAGAGCTTGTGAGAACCGGCTACCCATGCGCTTTCACGGAAGCCGGTCACTGGCATGGAGGGCTTGCCGCGTACCTTCTTCTCAAGGAGCTTTGTGCCGAGCAGGGGCGCGGCTTTTTCCGCGTCCTTGCCGTACAGCTCGAAATAGCCATTCTGGGCAAAGCAGACCAGCGCGTCAGGGTGAGCCTTTTTGACCGCCTCGTACTTCCGAAGTTCTGCAACGGGCAGAGGCGAAAGCGTCTCTGTCCTTCCTGCATCCGGCAGTCTGTCACGGCGGGTTTTTTGCTTGGACAGCACTTCCGCCAGAGCCTCCGCATCCTTTGGGAGCGTCTGGCGGGTTTTGACGCCGCCATGCTCACCGACCAGAGCCATTGCTGCATCGAAGCTGCTACGGCAGGGTGCGTCCAGCACAAAGCCATCTGCGAAGGTCAGCCAGTCATGATCCGGCGCAATCGAGTTCTGCGCCACATTTGCCGCTTGTTCCCGGTAGTTGATCTCAAAGATGTCCCCGAACACCTTGCCACGCTTGACGGTTTTCGGAACAATGACGCGGGCAATGCACTCGTCGTAGGTCTGTTCCGCATAGAAACGGAAGGTGTTGTGATCCCTTGTCCCCTGAATGAAGACCTGATTTTCATTGAGGCAGTGCGTTCCATGCGGACGGCAGAACCACATCAGCGTCTTGTCTTCGGGATTCTGGCTTTCGGCGGCGCGGCGGATGATGCGCTTGTCGATGTCGAAGTCTTCCTTGTAGCTGTCTACATGACTGTCCACGAGCTTCTGAAGCTCCGCAACAATGTCAACGTCTGTGTATTTCTTCATGCTTCTCCTTTCTCACAACTCCATGTCGTGTGTTTTGGATTTGACCGGGGACTTCTTCTCCGGCTGCGTTTTCGCGGCAGCTTTGAGCTGATCGCGGATAGAGGGCTTTTCCTGCTTCTGCTCCTGCTTGACGTATTCCAGCGTCGGCATCAGCTCACGGTAACAGCCCTGTGTTTTCCGCGCCGCATGACGGCGATGGATTTTGAACAGCGGCTCACCGTTCTGCGTGACCGTGTTGCCCTCAATCCTGACGCCGTTCCGTGCCAGCAGATTGAAGGAGTGGTTAGAGGCGCGGTAGGAAGCCCGCATTCCGTCGTTGTTATAGGCGATCTGCCCCTTGAGCGTGTCCATGACGGCGACTTTGATCTCTTTCTCTTCGGCGGTCAGGCGGTGCGCCTTCGGTGCTTGCGCGGCTTCCTCCGGCATGGAGGCAACGGGAGACTTGACCTCTACGGTTTTTACCTCAATAGAGGTAATCTCATCGCTTTCCCATGCAACGACCTCCGGGTCTCTTTCCTCTGTTTTCTCAGAAGTGACTTCCTTTTTAGCTTCGGTCTGCTGGCGGAACGCATCGACGAAAGGGGCGGTCAGTCCGGGATTGGGTTTATCCACAAGGAAGCGGGAGGCATTCTCCGGACAGACATCAACGGTCTTCGCCCATTCCTTGAGGGGCTGGGGAATGCGCCCGTCAAAGTCTTTCTGCTGAATGGTGTTTGCGAGGACATACCGGACGCGCTCCGGAGAGAACTGCTCAAGGACGCTTTTTACGGCAGCATCCGCATCCAGCCGGTTGTCTCCGTAGTTAGAACTGATTGCCGCCTCAATTGCACGGCGGCATTCCACGTTTGCAGCGAGAGAAGCACGATATGACTCCAGCTCACCGGTTTCATAGGCATAATTCGCCGTCTCGCGGTAAATGGGGACTTCCGGCTTTTCCTCCGGAACAGCTTCCTTTACGTGAGCTTCGGCTTCCATCTCTGCGGACTGTGCTTTCTCTGCCAGCAGCACCTTGAGCTTGGCGTCAATGCCCTCGATCATCTCAGCCGCCGTCTTGCGGATAGTGTCCAGAGAGCTTTTCAGTTCCTTGGTTTCCTTGCCGGATGACCAACCGGCGATGTAACCGAAGGAGTAGTCCGAGGTTTCAATGCCGTACCGTTGGCAGACGGTGTAGGCAACGCTTTCCGCTTCAACCTCCTTGGTGTGCCGATCCTTCTTATCTTCTGGCGCGGCTTTCTCATCCGGCTTGACGGCGTGGAGCTTGGCATGAGCGATCTCGTGAATGGCGGTTTTGACCGTCTGGATTTCGCTCATGCCCTCCTGAATGGCAATGCGGCTTTCAACCGGCGAGAAGAATCCCTTTGCACCGCCCGGAATGTCCTCAAAGGAAATAGGGACGGGAGATTCCTGCCTGAGCGCGTCGAAGAACGCCTCGTAGTTTTCGACGGTGCCTTTCAGTTCATCGACGATAATGTCCGGAAGCTCCTTGCCGTCCGTCTGGGAAACATCAAAGACACTTACCACCTTGAAGGCAGGACGCAGGACTTCGACCGTTTCCGTGACAGCCTTCCCATCTGCCCCGATCACCGGCTTCTGCGTCAAAGGATCAATCTTCTCACGCTCTTCCTGCGCCTTGTACGGCGCGGGTGCAAGAATCTTGATGCCCTTTTCGCCCTTCATGACCTGACGGTCAAAGTTGCGCTGCCACGAGGTATAACCGGCAACATAGGTTGCCTCCGGCTTCTGCATCGCAATGAGCAGCGTGTTGTTGAAGGAATAGTTGTAGAACTTGGACATCGTGCGGAGATATTCCTTGAACCGCTCGGATTCAAACAGCTCCTTGATGCCCTGTTCCAGCTTGTCCGTAATTTCGCGGACTTGCTGTGCATTTTTGTTTTCAGCCATCTCAAACCTCCATTTCGGATTTGTTTCGGGGAGAAGAAACCCCCGTCTGAGATTTGCTCAATAAACGAGCCTTTACCTCAGACGGGGTTTCTCTGCGTGTCAGCCGACGATGAAAGATGTTATCCTCCTTCTCCCATTCAATCAGCCGGTCAAACAGCTCCGGGTGTTTTGTAATCATGTGCAACAGCTCTTCGTCGCTTGCGTTGGGACAGAACCAGCAGCCGTTTCTCCGGCAGTGAGTGTAGATTGGGGAAAGCAGCCCGTGTTCCTGACAGAGCTTGTAGGCGTCAACCTCGGTCATGCCGTACTTGGCAAGCAGACTGACCTTCTTCACGCCGTCCAGACGCGCAAGGCGTTTGGGTTCATCCTCCGCGATGCCGACATAGCTCACGGTGTCCGGAGAAAGCGCGGCATTGTACTTTCGGACGGGCGGGATTTTGCAGTCCCGATTGACCGCGCACATCCCGGCCCACGCAAAACCGCGAACCTCGCCCTTGTGCGGTCCGCGGGTGATGACATGATGGAACACCTCATCGTAGGTCTTGTCCGCATGGAGAATGGTGAACTTGATGCCCAGCTCCTTTTCGCAGAAGGGCTTGAGCCGGTCATAAATGAAGTCCCGGTGTTCCGGGACTTCGCCGCTTGTGTTTTTGTCGAACATGACCTCACTGAAAACCGCCTCGTCAAGCGGCTCATTGTGCTGTGCAGCCAGCAGGAGCGTCGCTACGCTGTCTTTGCCTCCGCTGCATGAAGCAACATACTTTGGGCGGGTCATCGATCAAACTCCATCTTGAAGCTGACGTATTTGCCGCCGCTGTCATCCAGACGGATCACTGCATCGTAGAGCTGAGGCTTCTTCGGCGTGTAAAGCCCAGTCACTCGGCACCAGCCCTTGTCCAGCAGCTCCTTTGCAATCCTCTTGGTCAGCTTCTTTTTCTTGCCGGAAAAGAACTTATTGTCTTCCCACAGGCAGAAGGAGCAAGCCTTGTTCGAGCAGTAGAAATTGCCCTTGCCGACATAGACCGGAGAGCCGCAGCGGGGGCATTTGCCGATTTCCTCCTTGCCCGTGCCGAAACGCTGGGCTTCGGCATCAGAAAGAAACGGGTAGGCTTTTACCAAATCTCCGGTCATTCGGACAATGCCGCTGAGAAAGCCGTCCGCATCTGCCTTGCCGCGCTCAATCTCCATGAGCGTGTTTTCCCATTCCGCCGTCATTGCGGGAGAGGTGATCTGTTCCGGCAGGACGCAGACGAGGTTGCAGCCGTCCTTCTTGGGAACGAGGGATTTACCCTTGCGCTCTGCAAAGCCGGACTTCACCAGCTTTTCAATGATCCCGGCGCGGGTCGCAGGAGTGCCGAGACCTTTCTTCTCGGTGTCATCGTCAAACTGATCGTTTCCGGCAGTCTCCATCGCAGACAGGAGCGTGTCTTCCGTGTACTGCTTCGGAGGCGTTGTGAAGTGTTCGGTGACGCTGGCGGACACACCATCCAGAACATCGCCCTCGTGGACTTCGGGCAGGGACTTCATGGGATCGTCCT
>ENA-OQHL01000383-OQHL01000383.1-human-gut-metagenome-genome-assembly--contig:-NODE-383-length-32456-cov-6.413097_pt1 | contig 32456 bp, 20 predicted proteins | sample MGYA00242565_ERZ504723 | MGnify/ENA primary metagenome ERZ504723 (study PRJEB26092, sample SAMD00036211) | human gut metagenome | host: Homo sapiens | study: EMG produced TPA metagenomics assembly of... | reverse complement strand
TCAAACGTAACGGCGGCATCGATGGCGTGGAGCAGCTCACCCGTTACTGCGAGCTGTTGAACCGAGACCCGCTGTTGGCCCCCCGTGCGTGGCATTTTCGCCGCGCAGACCATCACGCCGCAAGCCCGCGTGCTCGCTCAGGACCGCGGCTTCGACTGCCTGATCCTCGACTATGACGAAATGAAAGGTGCCGAAGACGACTCCCTACGACTCTTCTAGCTTATAAAAAACTCCCTGTTGTTATGCAGGGAGTTTTTTATAAGCGAATCGTGATGTAGATCAGTAGGCGGCGAGGATGTCGACTACGAAGACCAACGTAGAGTTCGCTGGAATCTTGCCGGAATCCTTGTCTCCATAGCCAAGGTCCGGCGGCACGACCAGCAGCACCTGCGAGCCGACGGTATGCCCTGCCAAGCCCTGCTTCCAACCGGTGATCACCTCATCAAGCGAGAAGCTCGACGAAGCACCGCGATCCCACGAGGAATCGAACTGTGTGCCGTCAAGCAGCCATCCGGTATAGTGCGCGATCACGGTCTGCGTATCCTTGACCTCGGCGCCTTCGCCCCTGATCAAATCCTGCGAGATCAACGTGTCGGAACCCTTGTATCCGTTCATATCGATCGACGGCTTGCCATCCTTCGCAAGCGTCACCTTCGGCAGATCGGCAGGAACGTCAAGCACCTTCGTGCCCGTTGCCTTCGTCAGATCCTTCGACTTCGACACGATCGTGAGCACCATCAAATAGGAGGTGCCAGCGGAATTCGAATCGTTCACACCGAACGCAAGCGTGGCGTTAAGCTTCTGATCCTTGAAAATGTTGTAATAATCCTCAGTCATCTGACTGGTGTCGGAGGTGACTACCGTAGAGCAATCGGGGGTGTTTTTCTCCCAGGTGCTCATGAGTTCGGAACCATCCTTGACATTGATGGCGATACCCTGCGTGCATATGCGGTCGCCGTCTTCAATCTGGTCGCCATTGCCTTTCTGCAATACGACGTAGCTGTTGTCTTCCACCGTCATAGGGGTTTTGAAGGAGACAGTCGGCTTCTCACCGGGCTTGCCCGTGGCGGTCACACCGGCGATCTGATTCATCTTCGACGAGGAATCGGAAGAAGACGAAGATGAATCGGAGGAGGAATCAGACTTCGTGTCGGAACTTCCGCATGCCGCGAAACCCAAGCACATGATCGTTGTGCAGGCGGCTGCGACGGCTTTGAAAAGAGTAGATTTGCGCATAGGTTCCACTTTAGTGGCAATCATTGATTTTCATAGTTTTTTCAGGCTTTTGCAGAGAGGCAATGTAGAATAGTGAATGCTATGACTTTATTGCAGGAAGAACAGGAAAAGCCGCAGTCCAAGGCGGGTCCCACGCGACACGCCAAGATTATGCGCGGCATTGTCACGCCTATTTTCGGCTTGCTTGCCATTGCTTGCATCGTGCTTGGCGTCTTGAACGCGACGATTTGGAAGCCCTCGGCACAGGTCACGGCGTCCGCCTCGGTTACGGGATCGCAGTATGTGGTCACCGATCCGAATGTGCTGCAATTGGTTGACGATCGCGTCACCATTTCGGCGAAGTCGCGCGACAAATCCGCGAACGTGTGCATCGCCATCGGTTCCGCCCGCGATATCGCCGGATGGATCGCGGGATCCAAATACACGCGCGTCACCGGACTGTCCGACTGGTCCACCCTGTCCACGCTGAAGACCACGGCTCAGGGCACCGCCGATAATTCCGAAGGCCAGGTCGCTTTCCAGGATTCCGACATGTGGCGCACCGTCAAATGCAATGCCGGTTCCGTTGATATGCAGTTCAAGGGTGCTAATACGAATAATGCCGAGGATTCCGTTGCGATTATCGATTACGGCGATCGCAAGGGAGGTTCGGTCACACTTGATTGGAACCGTCGTTCGATGCTGAATTTCGCCATGCCGTTCTATCTTTCCGGCGGATTGCTGGCGATACTTGCGGTGCTTTCGGCTTCCGTGTTTGCCATGCCTCCGCATAAGCGTCGCAACAAGCGCGCGTTTGCCATGGTTGACGGCATCGGTTCCACGCAGGGTGACGATGACGAGGTTGCCGCATGGGTGAAGAACGCCGAAGCGAGTGCCGCCCGTAGCGAAAAGAGCGGGCCGAAGCGTAAGCGTCGCCGTCATGCTGGGCATCGCGCGAGTGGTTCGGAAAATAGCCAAAACGAAGTTGCGCAGCCTACGATTGTCGATCCTGGCGCGCGCAATCTCGTTGCCGATCAGCAGAACGCTGCCGCTGATGGTGTTGAAGAAAACGACGATTTCGAACAGACTTCCGTGATTTCGCAAGATGAGCTTGCCGCATATTTCGCACGTCTCGCACAAGAGGAAAGCAGTGCGGCCGCAGCGGCCTCGGGATCTGTAGAATTCGCGGTATCCGATGAAATCAACGTGCCCAACGAAGTTGACGAAATGGCCGTAACGACCGAGTCGGTCGGATCCAACGAAACATCCGAAAACGACGAATCCGACAACGACAAGTCCGACGAACCTGACAACGAGGAGGCCAAGTGATGAAGAAGCGTTTCAACGTAATCGCGGCGGCCGTACTCGCATTGGGAATGGTCGTTGGCATGTGCGGATGCGAGGGGCAGCTGCCGCAGCCGAAAACCACGCAACGTCAAGACGCGCCGAATCTGACCGCCAAGCAAGAGAAAACCATCCGTACGAATATTCTCAAAACGCTTGACCAGTGCAATAACGATCGCAATATCGACGCCCTCGGTTCGATTTTGGAGGGGCCGGAACTTGAGATTCGCACTAGCGAACTTCATGTGGCGCAGGTCACGGGCAATCTTGACCGCAAGACCACGATTCCAACTGATCTTGCGCAGGCCGTGATTTCCACGGACAGTGGATGGCCGCGTTCGGTGTTTTCCATCACTTCCACCACGGATGACCAGCAGTCCAAGCGTCTGCTGGTGTTCCGCCAGGATTCCGCACGTCAGAACTACAAGTTGTGGGGTGTGGCACGACTGTTTTCGGGCGTGAAGATGCCGAGTTTTGAGATTTCCAAAACCGGTAGCGAGCAGGGAACGGAAAAAGACACCGGTCTGGTCATGACCCCGAAGGATGCGGTCGCCGCGTATGCCGACGTGTTGCAGAATGGTGCGTCCAGCCAGTATGCGCAGAAGTTTGCCGACGACGATTTGCGTACGAAGCTTGCCGATCTGACCGAACAGGTGCAGAAGGCCATGGAGTTGAACGAGGGATCGCAGCAGCAGGTGTTCACACCGGTTGACGGTGCCATCAGCGTTATGCGTTCCGCGGATGGTGGCGATCTGGTGGTGGCGCAGATCAATTCCGAATGGACGCGTTCAGCTGGCTCCGGCCGTGAGTCGCAGCCTGCTTCCGATGCGGAAAAAGCGCTGTTTGGCGACGGTCAGGCCACCAGCACCATGAAAACCACGTATGTGAATGTGGTCGCGCTGTACGTGCCTCCGGCAAATTCTGACGCGAAGATCACTGCAGTCGGTTCCGAGCGCCAGCCGGTTCGTGTTGAGGCACTGTGATCGTGACAGTCGCACGAATGCGCGTAAGCTTGGGGCGAACGTTTGCAATGCGTGTTACGCCGGGCGCTTAATGTTGTTGATTGTTGATATCTAGGAGGCAAGCATGGCAGGTCAAAGGCCGTTTAATCCGGGAGTTTCCTTGGCGGGAGCCGTCGATCTTGAAGCGTTGAAGCATCAGGTGAAGGCCGAACCGGGGCAGGCTGGTGGTGCTCCGGCCGCCGGCGGTTATGTGATCGACACCACGGAGAACACGTTCCAGGCCATGGTGCAGACCTCCGCCACGTTCCCGATTCTGCTGTTCCTGTGGGTGCCGACCGACGACCGTCTGTTCGCCATGGCACGCGCATTGGGTGACGCGGTGAACAAGCTCAACGGCCAGATCCAGCTGTCCCGCATCGACATCGCATCCAATCCCTCCATCGCACAGGCGTTCCAGATTCAGGGCGCGCCGGCGCTGTTCGCGTTGATCGGCGGCCGTCCGATGCCGATTCTGCAGGGCCTTCCGTCCGACGAGGAACTGCAGCAGATCACAGACGTGGTCGTGCCGAAGCTTATCGCCGCCGCACAGCAGGCCGGCGTGACCGGCACCGCTCCGTATTCGGGCGATCCGGACTCCGACGCGGCCAATTCCGCATCCGCCGGCAGTGTGCAGGATCAGGTGCCGCCGGAACATCAGGAAGCGTACATGCTGGCACAGCAGGGCGATTACGCTGGCGCCGCAGCCGCGTACGAGAAGGTGCTTGAAGCCGATCCGAACGATGCGCGTGCCGCCCGCGAGCGTGCGAAGGCGTTGCTGTTGGCCCGTTCCGCCAATGCGAACGTGCGTGAGGTGCGTGCCGCCGCTGCCGACAATCCCGATGATGTTGAAGCACAGCTTGCCGTCGCTGACATTGATATGATCGGCGGTCAGATTCAGGATGCGTTCGATCGTTTGCTGGATTTCGTTGCGGCCGGCCATAAGGCCGATATTGAACCGGTGCGCAAGCGTCTGCTGGAATATTTCACGATTCCTGAGCAGACCGACGAGCGTTTGAAGCGCGCCCGCCGTCGTCTCGCCACGCTCATGTACTGACTCGTTTATTGACTTTAGGTACCGTTTAGGTACCGCTCAACCGTAGGCTGCGCAACTACATCGTTCTTTACGGCCTACGGTTGTTTTTTTTTAAAAAAGACTTATTCCATACGGTTGGTGCCGAAATAGTCGAGGAATTGCGGTCCGTCTGCTTCCAGTTCGTCTTCGAATTCGGATTTCCATCGTGAATATGGATTCGCGGCAAGCCCTTCATTGCTGAACCGCGATTGGTCGGTGATTTCGGTGGTGCAGAATTTCGGGATCACCAGATTGGTGACCGGCCCGATACGTTCCGCTTCCGCAATGATCAGGGGAGCGTTGGTGCCTCCGAACACGTCGATGTTCCAGCCGTCCTCATCGATCCAGTCGGTGAAACGGTTTTTGATGGTCACGTGTCCGCCGCGTTTGATGAGCTCCCCTGCGATGCGCGAATCCAAATCGCGGCTCGCCTCATATCGCGTGCCTCCCACGGACGGCCCTTTCACGGTGACTGATCCAAGCCGGAATTCGTCGCGATACTTTTCGAGCACAGCCAGCGGGTCGAGGTCCGGAGTCATGGCAATGCGGACGGACTTTGTTTTCAATCGCACGCGCAGCGCGTAATTATCCTGATGCACGTAATAACTTTGTATGATCAGCGTCGGACTGTCGTTATCATCCAACTGCGTCGGCAGGGCACGGCAGAAAAAACGGCGCGTGTATTCGAAATCGCCTATATTTCTGCCTGAATCCTCAACCATATTTTCAGTTTAGTGGAAAAGACGCTTCAAATGGTGTTATGTTGCTACAAATTTCGTTGTGGCGCACGCTATCTCTCGTTCCTTCCCCGTTCTATGCCCGTTATTTCCCCTCTAGGGTTGGGTGTGCTGTCGAAAGACCCGCCGTAGCTATGTTTTCGCAATAATGATCCGAGATTCGAAGATCGTTTTTCCGTAAAAAGTGTCGCTTTCATCTCAAGGCAGTGTAAAGTAGTTTGACGCACGGGTTTGTAGCTCAGTGGATAGAGCGTCTGTCTCCGGAACAGAAGGTCGTGGGTTCGATCCCCATCAAGCCCACCACAAAGACAAGTGAAGAGCCGGGGCAGGGAGCCGGTATTTGGAACATGGGACAATGCGTGTCGATTCCATGGGTACAGTGATTGCTTGAGATTGCGTTGTCGTGGTTTGCCGCGGCCTGAACGCAAGCAAGATGCAATAACACGTTCTTCAAAGGAGAACATTATGAGCGAGAAGATGGAAGCGGTTGCGACTTCTGAAGCCCCGGCGGCGCTGGGCGCATACAGCCAGGCCGTGAAGGCCAACGGTTTCGTGTTCGTCTCAGGCCAGCTGGGCATCGACCCGGCCACCGGCGAACTGGCTGGCGAAACCGCCGGCGAGCAGGCAGCCCAGGCACTGAAGAACATCAAGCATATTCTTGACGCCGCAGGCACCGGCATCGAACACGTCTGCCGCGCCACCATCTACATGAAGAACGTCGAAGACTTCCACGAGATCGACGACGTGTATGCGCAGACCTTCATCGGCTCCGTGAAGCCGGCCCGCGTCGCGTTCGGCGGCAACAACATTCCGAAGGGCGCTCTCGTTGAGATCGACGCCATCGCTGTGCTCTGATTTCAGTGCGCTGATTGCAAATCTCCAGAAAATCCTTTTCAGGCTCGTATGCGGTTTCTTACGCTGCATGCGAGCCTGTTTTTGTTTATGCAATCTCAGGATTGCCGCTAAAAGTGAACGGCAGGCAACATGATTCCACCGATTTCCGTATAGTAATGCGATTGGGTATTGTGCAAACGCATGCAAACGCAAGAACGCAAGAACGCGCCCATCCAAATATGAAGGAGCAGTCGCGCATGGCCGAATCGCAAGTCAACGCATCCACTGCAGACACTGACGCCGCCGAATCCGCTGAAGCCGAGCAGGGCGGTCTTGAACGCAAGATGGAAACCCGCCATCTGACCATGATTTCGCTAGGTGGTGTGATCGGTACGGGCTTGTTCCTCAGCTCCGGCTACACGATTCACCAAGCCGGCCCTCTTGGCGCGATCATCGCGTATGGCATCGGATCCATGCTTGTGTATTTTGTGATGCTCAGCCTTGGCGAACTGTCGGTGGCCATGCCGTATGCGGGCAGCTTTCACCTGTATGCGAAGCGTTTCATCGGCCCCGGCACCGCGTTCACCATCGCCGTGCTGTACTGGCTGAATTGGGCGGTGGCGCTCGCTTCGGAATTCACGGCAGCCGGTCTGCTGATGCAACGTTGGTTTCCTGATTCGCCCGCGTGGATTTGGTCCGCCGCCTTCATTGCGGTGGTGTTCATGCTCAATATTCTGTCGGTGAGGCTGTATGGCGAGTCGGAATTCTGGTTCGCATCCATTAAGGTGTTTGCGATTATCGTGTTCATTGTGATCGGCTTGCTTGCCATGTTTGGTGCGATTCCGATTGCCGGTTACGATCACGCACCGCTGTTTGAGAATTTCTATAATGACGGCTGGCTCCCCAATGGTGTGATCCCGATTTTTTCGACGCTGCTGACGGTGGTGTTCGCATTTTCGGGCACTGAGGTTGTTGGTGTCGCGGCGGGGGAGACGAAGGATCCGGCGCAGGCGATTCCGAAGGCCGTGCATACCACGGTGTTGCGTCTTGCGATTTTCTTCATCGGTTCGATTGCGGTGATGTCCGCGCTGATTCCGTGGCATCGGTCAGGCGTCGACACGAGTCCGTTTGTGCTCGTGTTCCAGTCGATCGGCATGCCGTTTGCCGGCGATGTGATGAATTTCGTGGTGTTGACGGCAGTGCTTTCCGCTGCGAATTCCGGCTTGTACGTGTGCTCGCGCATGGTCTGGTCGCTTGCGCAGGAGGGTATGATCCCGCGCGTGCTCGGCAAGACGAATTTCCATGGTGTGCCCGTGTTCGCGGTGCTGTTCAGCATGGCTGGATCGCTGTTGGCGTTGTTGTCTTCCGTGGTTGCCGCTTCGACGGTGTATTTGGCGTTGGTTGCGGTTTCCGGCTTGGCCACACTGGTGGTGTGGGCGTCGGTTTCCGTCTGCCACTTGCGTTTCCGCAAGCAGTGGCTTGATCAAGGGCATTCGGCTGACGATTTGAAGTATCGTGCCCCCGGTTTCCCGTTCGTGCCGATTGCTGCGATTGTGATGTGCATCGGCGCGTTGGTTTTGGTGATTTGCGATTCGTCGCAGCGTTCCACATTGCTGTATATGATTCCGTTCGTTGCGATCTGCTATATCGGCTATTACGCTTCGGTGGCTTGGCGCAGGAAGCATGGCGAACTGCAGGATGATACGCGGGGCGATACGCAAGGCTGATTCTGTCTGCATAATCGGTAGACTTGGAGGAATGAGTCCAGAAGCGCTTAGTGAACTGATTTTCAATATTGCCAACAACCTTGTGAATGAAGGCAAGGCTGGCACCCTGACCACCGATCTCATCCCTCCGCAGGCCAAATTCGCCGTCATGCGTCCGAAGGACCGCGCACACGGCGATTGGGCATCGAACGCGGCCATGCAGCTGGCCAAGAAGGCCGGCATGAAGCCTCACGATTTCGCCGAACTGTTCGCCGCGGAACTCGCCAATGCCGATGGCATCAAGTCCGTGGAAGTGGCCGGCCCCGGCTTCATTAACATTGTGCTTGATTCCGCGTCCGCCGCAGCCGTGGTTGACACTGTGCTTAACGAGGGTGCGAACTACGGCAAGAACGACCATCTTTCCGGCAAAACCCTGAATCTTGAATTCGTGTCCGCCAATCCGACCGGTCCGATCCATATCGGCGGCACCCGTTGGGCCGCGGTCGGCGACTCCATGGCCCGCGTGCTTGAGGCGAACGGTGCCAAGGTGGTGCGCGAATACTATTTCAACGATCACGGCGAGCAGATCAACCGTTTCGCCAAGTCGCTGGTCGCGGCAGCCCACGGTGAGGAAACCCCGATCGACGGTTACAAGGGCGCTTATATCGATGAGATCGCACGTCGCGTCATCGATGAGGCAAAAGCCGACGGTATTGCGATTCTCGACCTGCCGCGCGTCGACGGTGGCGTTGACAACGATGGCAATCCGCTGGGTGAGGGCGATTCCGAACAGCGTGAGGAATTCCGCAAGCGTGCAGTGCCGATGATGTTCGACGAAATCCGCAAATCCATGAAGGATTTCCGTGTGAATTTCGACGTGTGGTTCCATGAGAACAGCTTGTATTCCGATGGTGAAGTCGACAAGGCGATCGCCGATCTGCGTGAACGCGGCGACATTTACGAAAAGGATGGCGCAACCTGGTTCGAATCCACCAAGCATGGTGACGACAAGGATCGTGTGATTATCAAGTCCGACGGCAACTACGCGTATTTCGCAGCTGATATTGCTTACTATCGCAACAAGCGTCATCGTGACAACGATCCGGCAGACATCGCCATTTACATGCTGGGTGCCGACCATCACGGCTATATCGGCCGCATGATGGCCATGTGCGCCGCATTCGGCGACGAACCTGGCGAAAACATGCAGATTCTTATCGGCCAGCTCGTCAACGTGCTGAAGGACGGCAAGGCAGTGCGCATGTCGAAGCGCGCCGGCAATGTGGTGACCATCGACGATCTGACCGACGCTATCGGCGTGGATGCCTCCCGTTATTCGTTGGCACGCACCGACTACAATTCCCCGGTCGACATCGACCTGAACCTGCTCGCTTCGCATTCCAACGAGAATCCGGTGTACTACGTGCAGTATGCGCACGCCCGCTCCTGCAATGTGGATCGCAATGCGGCTGCTGCCGGCATCACCTACGAGGGTGCCGACGTGAGCCTGCTCGACACCGCCGCCGACGGCGAAGTGCTTGCCGCGCTCGCCCAGTGGCCGGCCCTGCTGCGCGAAGCCGGAGACCTGCGCGCCCCGCATCGCGTAGCCCATTACTTGGAAGACCTCGCCGCCACCTACCACAAGTGGTACAACGTGGAACGCGTGGTGCCTATGGAGCTCACCGATCCGGAAGCTCGCGGCGAACAGGCTGAAGCCCTGCGCATCGCCAAGGCTCCGGAACCGGCTCGTGCAGCCGCACGTTTGAAGCTCAATGACGCCGTTAAGACGGTTATCGCCGAAGGCCTTGACCTGCTTGGCGTTGCAGCCCCAGACAGGATGTGATCGCCATGGCAGTCACCCCCATCTGGCCGGCCGGCTCCAACGTGAACGAGCAAGGTGAAATCACGTTCCATGGCCGCACTGCCGAAAGCCTGCTGAACGAATTCGGTTCGCCGCTCTACGTCATCGACACCGATGACGTGCGAGCCCGCGCCGCCAAATTCGTCAAATCCGCGGCAAATGCGTTCAACAACACCGTAACCCACGTCAGCTTCGCCGGAAAAGCACTGCTTTCCAAGGAAATCTGCCGTATCGTCACCGAATCCGGCATGCTGATCGACACCTGCACCATGGGCGAGATGCGCATCGCGCTCGCCGCGGGCGTTCCCGGACGGCGACTCGTGCTGCACGGCAACAACAAGTCCGATGCGGAAATCGAACTCGCCATTACCGAAGGCTTCGCCAAAATCGTGGTGGACGAGCCGAACGAGCCGGCCCGCATCGCCGAAATCGCCAAGCGTCTCGGCAAGCGCGCTCGCGTGATGTTGCGTGTTACGTCCGGCATTCATGCGGGCGGCCACGAATTCGTGTCTACCGCGCATGAGGACCAGAAGTTCGGTGTCGCCTTGCTGCCGGTTGGTGCCGATGCAAGCAAGCTGAACGTGCTCGACGATTTGGCTGACGTGACCCCCGCAGGGTCGAACGCACGCCTAGGCGAAAGTGAAGCCACTCCGGGCGAAAGCGCAGAACGCCAACTGCAGTACGACATCAAATACCCGTACGACATGAGCCACGAGAAGGTTTCCGAAGGCGACCGCAAACTCGCCGAAGCCATGACCATGGTGGCTGATGGCCCCGCGCTCGCCGTATTGAAGGAGATCCACCGCCATCAGGACGTGCTCGAACTGGTCGGCGTGCATTCGCATATCGGATCGAACATTCACGATGCGGACGCCTTTATCCAGGCCGCGAAGCGCATGATGCTGCTGCGCAAGACCTTCTACGCCACCGACGCATACACACTGCCGGAGGTTGACTTGGGCGGCGGCTATTCCGTGGCCTACACCGATGGCGAGGATTCGATGGATCTCGATACGGAACTTGCCCGCCTTGCCGATGCGGTCACCACCGTGAACCGTGCGCTCGGCATGCCCGCTCCGGTCATCTCGTTCGAGCCGGGCCGTTGGACGGTCGCCCCGACCGGCGTCACCCTGTATCGTGTGGGCACGGTCAAGCCGGTGCAGCTTGCCGGAACCGCGAAAGACAAGGCTGGCAATCCGGTTACGGAACGCGTGTACGTGTCTGTCGACGGCGGCATGAGTGACAATATTCGTCCGGCATTGTATGGATCGGATTACACTGCGAGAATCGCCAATCGTGAGGGTTCCAGCGAAACCAAGCTGTGCCGTGTGGTCGGCATGCACTGCGAATCGGGCGATATCATCGTCAACGAGGTGCGTCTTCCTGCCGATATTCAGCGTGGTGACGTGCTTGCGGTACCTGTTACGGGTGCATACGGTCGCACGATGGCCAGCAACTACAATCAGGCGCTGATTCCTGCGGTTGTTGCCGTATCCGAGCAAGACGCGCATGTGATGATTCGCCGTCAGACGGTCGATGATCTGTTGGATTGGGATGTGAGCGAATAGCGATTCGTGGCGTTCGCTCGTGTTTCGTATTGTTCATGGCGATTCGTCTCAAATTACGGATGCAGCATGGATGCGGTATGGACGGTTTTCGGGGCAAAGCTCGGAAACCGTCCATTTTCGTATGATTTCGCGGTCTTACGTCATATCGGGACCGTACAATAGGCAGGGTTACTCCAATACTTCACATTCAAGGGAGGATGCCTTGGCACAGGAAGATGTTGCGCCGATTCGCGTTGGACTGTTGGGTGCGGGCACGGTCGGCTCTCAGACCGCACGCCTGCTGGTGGAGCAGAAGGATGAGCTCGCCGCACGCATCGGACGACCGATCGAACTGACCGGCGTCGCCTGCCTTGATCCGTCGGAAACCGACCCGTTCCCGTGGATCGACAAGTCCGTGGTGACCACCGACACCATGAGCGTGGCCACCAATGCCGACATTGTGGTCGAACTGATCGGTGGAACCGGCGTGGCCCGCAAGTTCGTGCTTGCGGCCATCGAATCCGGCGCTTCCGTGGTTACCGCCAACAAGGCGCTGTTGGCCAAGTATGGTCCAGAAATCTATGCCGCCGCCGAAGCCAAGGGCGTCGATATCTACTTCGAGGCTTCCGTGGGCGGTGCTATTCCGTTCCTCAAGCCACTGCGTGAATCCCTCGTCGGAGACAAGGTGACGAGCATGCTCGGCATCGTCAACGGCACCACGAACTACATTCTCGACGAAATGACCACCAAGGGTCTTGATTTCGACGACGTGCTGAAGGACGCTCAGGCCAAGGGATACGCCGAAGCGGATCCGACCGGGGACATCGAAGGCTACGATGCGGCCAACAAGGCGGCCATCATGGCCACGCTCGGCTTCCACACCAACGTGACCATCGATGATGTGTCCGTTGAGGGCATCACCAAGATCACCGCCGACGATATTGCTGCCGCAACCGCCGAAAACAAGGTCATCAAGCTGCTGGCCGTGGTGGAGAATGGCGAGGCCGGTGTGTCTGCCCGCGTGTATCCGGCGCTGATTTCCAACGAGCATCCGCTGGCTTCCGTGCATGGTTCCTTTAACGCGGTGTTTGTGAAGGCCGAAGCGGCTGACGATCTGATGTTCTATGGTCGTGGCGCTGGCGGCGCTCCGACCGCTTCTGCGGTGGTCGGCGATGTGGTGACCGAGGCGCGTCACATCGCACAGGGCTGCACCGGCCCGACCATTCCGTTGTATAAGGATTTGAAGAAGGCTCCGATCGAGGCTTCCAAGGCCGAGTTCGCGGTGCGTTTCGTGATTCACGACAATCCGGGCGTACTTGCGGCCATTGCGGCCAAGTTCGCCGAGCATGGCGTGTCCATCAATGGTGTGAACCAGGATCTCAAGCCCACGCTGAAGGATCCGGGCTACGACGGCGAACTGCAGCAGCTGCGCCTTGTCACGCACATGACCGACGAGCTTACCCTGCGTGAAACCGTGAAAGACGTGTGTGCACTCGACTGCGTGGTTGGCGAGCCTTCCATCCTCCGCGTGCTCGACTAACAGTTATGAGACGGCTGCTCAAATCGTTGCGATTGGGCGGCCGTCTCTTTATTCATATTCCGGCTGCTGTGTTGGGCAATTGCTTGCCGATTGTTTACTCAATCGCCCGCTGATTATGGGCTTGAATTTGACTCTTGTACCCTTTCGGGTATACGGTGCTACATTTGTAAAGAAGATGTGACGAAGGACGACGAGATATGACTCCAGTTACTCGTAAAGTGCGTGTGCGTGTTCCGGCTACCAGCGCCAATCTTGGTTCTGGCTTTGATACGGTCGGACTTGCTCTGGACTACCACGACGAACTTGAATTCACGCTGAGCGCCGATCCGGTGAACACTGCGGCTCAGGTGATGATCGAAGGCGAAGGCGCCGATACTCTCCCGCGTGACGAAACCCACTTGGTGGTTTCCACGTTCCGCCGCGCATGCCAGACCTTTGGTCTGGGCCGTGTGGGCTTCATTCTTCAGGCTCACAACAACATTCCTCAGGCACGAGGCATGGGCTCTTCCGCAGAGGCCATTGTGGCGGGCATCGCAGCCGCGGCCGCCTTCGCGCAGGACGACGAACTCAACCGTGATGCCGTGTTTGAGCTTGCTGCGGCCATCGAAGGCCATCCGGACAACGTGGCTCCGGCCGTGTACGGCGGGCTCACCATGTCTTGGGACATGGAAACCCCCGAAGGTGTCGGTTCCGTGCCGATTCCGGGCGGCGAACCGCTGCATAAGGGCTTCCATACCATTAACTATCGCGTTGCCGACGATCTGACCGCCGCCGTGTTCGTGCCGGATTATGAGCTGTCCACCGAAAAGGCACGCCAGGCGCTGCCGGGCCAGCTGGCGTTCAAGGATGCCGTGCACAATGTGTCTCGCGTGAGCCTGCTGCCGGCCGCCATGAATCCTGCGATGCTGGCGACTGGTCAGCGTCAGGACGTCAACGCGTTGCTGTTCGCCGCCACGCAGGATCGTCTGCATCAGCCGTATCGCGCTCCTTTGATGGAACCGTCGTGGACGCTGATCGAAAAGCTGCGTTCCCATGGTTTCGCTTCCATGGTTTCCGGCGCCGGCCCATGCGTGCTCGTGCTGCATCATGGCGACGCTCGCGAACAGCTGGGACAGCTTGCTTCCGAAGAGCTCGCTTCCGGTCATTGGCGTGTGCTGCATTTGGGCGTCGACACCAAGGGTGTGCAGGTGGAACGCGCATGAACAACTCCATTCCGCTGATTCTCGCTTCCAAATCCAAGCCTCGCCGTGACGTGCTTTTCTCGGCGGGCATTTGCCCCACGATTCGCGTATCGAACGTGGACGAGCCGGCGGCGCTCGAACGTGAGGCGGCCACCATGGGCGTTGCCGTAAGCGATCTGAGCGTGGAACAGCGGGTGATGATTCTCGCTACGGCCAAAGCCGAAGCCGTACATCAGGCGTATCGGAACGTTGCCGCCACCGCTGCGGCGGCGCACGGCGATCGTGTGGTCGGATTTCCGCTGAAAGCCGTTGCCGAATCTTCCGAACATTCGGATAATGCTGAAAATACTGGAGATTCCGCATCTTTAGAACATCATCGTGTTACGTTGCGTGCGGACGAAGTGCAGTCCGCCTCCGATGTGAAGACCCGCGATTTTTCGGGAGTCACCATTCCTACGATCACCGAATCGATTGCTGATTTCGTTGATGGCAAGCCGAGCCTGACCCGTGCGAAAGTCGGTCCGCTGATTCTTGGCTGCGATTCCATGTTCCTGCTTGACGGCGAATGTTACGGCAAGCCGCATAGCGCTGAGGTGGCTCGGGAACGACTGCGTGCCATGCGTGGCGCCACCGGTGAATTATGGACGGGCCATTGCCTGATCGACTTCGCCACCGGGCGTATCGCGCGAGGCGCGAGCAGGGCCACGCTGCATTTCTGTGAGTATTCCGACACCGATATCGAACGGTACATCGCCACCGGAGAACCGTTGGAAGTGGCTGGTTCCTTCACGCTTGAGGGCTTCGGTGGAGCGTTCATCGACTCCATCGAAGGCGATCCGCACGGCATTATCGGCCTGAGTCTTCCGCTGGCGCGCCGTTTGGCCGCCGAGCTTGGCGTGGAATGGACCGATCTGTGGAATGTGACGCGAGCCGATCAAGAACCGAACGTCGAACATGATTCGCGAACCGGTGCCGCGAAGCCGCTTCCTCCCAAGGAAAACGTGCATCAGCCGGGTGATGGCTGGGTTGATTGCGCGTGCGGTCGCAAGCATTGGGGCACGAACGGCGCGTCCGGCGTGCTGCTGGCCCGCCGAAGCGAACAGACCGGCGAAGTGACGCACGTTGTCATGCAGCATCGCGCGGTGTGGAGCGCGGAAGGTGGCACATGGGGCATTCCAGGAGGTGCCACCGCCGACGGCGAAAGCCCGATCGAGGGCGCGCTGCGCGAATCGTACGAGGAAGCCAACATCACGCCGGAAGATATCGACGTGGTCGGATCATACTGCGAAGACCACGGACCGTGGGCCTACACCACCGTGTTCGCTTTCGAAAAGCCGGGGCACCGCGTGGAGCCGAAGGCCAACGACGACGAAAGCATGGAAATCGAATGGGTGCCGATTGAGGAAGTCCCCAATCGTAAACTGTTGACCGCCATGCGTACCGACTGGCCGAATTTCGCTGCGCGACTCGCTCAAATGGCTGAAAAATAGCGTCTGTTAGCGCTAACCGAAGTTGCGTGTAGAATAGTCGAAAGTAACAACGGTAGTGTGCGGAAGGCGACGGAGCATGGCAGGCAAGCGCAATGCGGCAAACAAACGCCCCTCGATGTTCGAAGTGGCGAAAATGGCTGGTGTCAGCCATCAAACGGTGTCGCGCGTCATCAATCATTCCCCCGACGTGTCTGATGCCACCCGCGAAAAAGTACAGAAAGCCATCGACGCGCTTGGATACCGTCCCAGCAATTCCGCGCGTGCCCTCGCTTCGCATCGCTCCCGCACCATCGGCTTGGTTGCGGGCGGGCAACGCTTTTATGGTCCGATTTCCGCGATTTCCTCGATTGAGGCGATGGCGAGGCAGCATGGACTGTTCATGTCGGTGAGCATGGTGCACGAGGCGCTCTGCTCGCAGACGGAATTCGACGAATTGTGCTCAACGTTCGATGAGATGAACGTGGACGCGTTCATTTTCCTCACGCCGACGGATGTTATGTTTTCCGCCGCCTGCCGTGCGCAGATCACGCAGCCGCGCGTCATCGTCACCTCCACGCACGGCAGCATCAGCGTGCAGGATGGTTTGCGCTTGATGAAACCGGCCGACCGTCGCCGAGTATCCGTAGTGGGAGTGGACCAATGGTCGGCCATGGCCGACGTGATGCATTTGGTGGTCGAGCATGGGCATCGTTCCGTGCTTTATTTCGCAGGTCCGAAGGAATGGCGTGACGCCGCCACGCGTTTGATGGCGTGGAATAAGCTGTGTGCGGCCAATGCGGTGAGTTCCGTCACCGTGCAATGCGAAACCTGGGAATCGACCGAAGCGTATGGCAAGATGAACCATATTCTCGAAAACATCGGTCGTACCGGCGGAAATCTGCCGACGTGCATGGTGTGTGCGAACGACAGCCAGGCGGTTGGTGTGTCTCGTGCGCTGCATGAACATGGCATGCGTATTCCGCAGGATGTGAGCTTGGTCGGTTTCGACGACATGCCCGCCATGGACAACATGTACCCGCCGCTGTCCACGGTTCGCCCGGATTTTGAACAGCTTGGCGTTGCCGCCATGCGTGAGACGCTGTTTTTGCTGGGGGAGGGCGATGAGAATTCGTTCGCCTCGTCGCAGCATGGCGTCGGCCTGATTCCCGCGAAGGTGATCGGCCGCACTTCTTTGGGCACCGCCAGCCGTCGCTGAATATTTCCTGCGATTTTTGTATTTCTTGTGATTCTCGTATCTCTTTTTGCCGCATGTGCTGCGATTGCCGGATTTCGTAATGCCGGTATATCAAGAAAATCGGCTGACGATCTGCCGGTAGTACGTTGACGATTGCGTGACACGTCGAACTTGTATAGTCGCCACTTTCTGTTTAGAATAGTGAGCGTTAACAGTGAGCGCTAACATTCCGTCGACAATGTGGTTGTGAGGCGCTCGGATGCAAGGAGTTTGAAACTATGGCGCAAGAGCAGGGACTTGACGATCGCATCGCGCTGACCGCCGAGAAAATCCGCGCTGGCAAGACGAGTCTGGGCATCGAATTCGGCTCCACCCGAATCAAGGCCGTGCTCATCGACGACACGTACACCACCATCGCAGCCGGCGACTACGGCTGGGCCAGCCACTTGGAAGACGGCCTGTGGAGCTATTCGCAGGAAGAAATCTGGACCGGGCTGCAGACCGCATACGCGGCGCTCGCCGAAGATGTCGAAAACGCTTACGGCGAAAAGCTCACCCGCGTGGGACGCATCGGCTTCTCCGCCATGATGCACGGCTACCTCGCCTTCGGCAAAGATGGCGAACTGCTGGTGCCGTTCCGCACCTGGCAGAACACCAACACTTCCGAAGCACACGAGAAGCTTTCCGAACTGTTCCAGTACAACATTCCGGAACGCTGGTCCATCGCACACCTGTACCAGGCCGTGCTCAACAACGAAGAGCACATCGGCAAGGTCGATTTCTTCACCACCCTCGCCGGCTATGTGCACTGGAAGCTCACCGGCAAGAAGGTGCTCGGCGTTGGCGACGCATCCGGCATGTTCCCGATCGACCCTACCACGCACACCTACGAAACCGAATTCATTGAGAAGTTCAATGCGATTCCGGAAGTCGCAGCCCAGCCGTGGAAGCTTGCCGACCTGCTGCCGGAACCGCTGGTTGCAGGCACTCCTGCGGGCACGCTGACCGAAGAGGGCGCCAAGCTGCTCGATCCGACAGGCACGCTGCAGCCGGGAATCACATTCGCTCCGCCGGAGGGCGATGCTGGCACCGGTATGGTGGCCACCAACTCCGTACGCGTGCGCACCGGCAACGTTTCCGCCGGCACCTCCATCTTCGCCATGGTTGTACTCGAACGCAAGCTGGAACGCCTGCACCCGGAAGTGGACCTCGTCACCACTCCGGCAGGCGATCTCGCAGGCATGAGCCACGCCAACAACTTCACCTCCGACCTCAACGCATGGGTTGGTCTGTTCGGACAGTTCGCAGCTGCAATCGGCACTCCGGTCGACGCCGGCACCCTGTATGGCACGCTGTTCCGCGCGGCCATCGCGGACGACGTTGACTCCAACTGCGGCGGACTCATCAACTACCCGTTCCGCTCCGGCGAATTCCTCGCAGGACTGCCCGAAGGCCGACCGCTGTTCGCGCGCGGTCCGGAAGCCCGCATGAGCCTCGGCAACTTCATGCGCGCCCAGCTGTTCAGCGCATTCTCCCCGGTGAAGATCGGCATGGATGTGATGACCAAGGACGAAGGCGTTGCCGTTGACTCCCTCGTCGGCCACGGTGGCATCTTCACCACCCCGAAGGTCGCCCAGAAGATTCTCGCAGCCGCATTCGATACGCCGATCAAGGTGATGTCCACCGCAGCCGAAGGCGGCGCATGGGGCATGGCCGTGCTTGCCGACTACCTGTGGCACGCCGACCAGCCGCTCGACGAATTCCTTGACGCTCGTGTGTTCGCCGATGCCGCTTCGACCACGGAAAATCCGGATGAAGGCGATGTCGCAGGATTCGAGGAATTCTTCGATCGCTTCCGCAAGGGACTGCCGATTGAGCATGTTGCAATCGAAAGCATTCCGCTGGAAACCAAGTAAATAAATATTTTAAAAACTTATTTCAATTTGAAAGGAAATGATTATGGCTACTTTGGCTGATTATGGTCCTGAGGTTCGTGCCGAGGTCAAGCAGGTGCGCGAGGTCGTGGCGACCTTGCATGAGCAGCTGATCAAGTGGAACCTGGTGGTGTGGACGGCTGGCAACGTGTCGCAGCGTCTGCATACGGCGGATCTGATGGTGATCAAGCCGTCGGGCCTGCGTTACGAGTACCTGACGCCGTCGAGCATGGTGGTGTGCGATCTGGACGGCAACGTGGTGGACGGTTCGGAGGCTCCTTCCTCCGATACCGCGTCGCATGCGTACATCTACCGTCATATGCCGGATGTGTACGGCGTGGTGCATACGCATTCGACGTACGCGACGGCGTGGGCGGCGACTGGGCAGAACATTCCGTGCGGTCTGACGATGATGGGCGACGAGTTCGGCGGTCCTGTTCCGGTGGGTCCGTTCCGTCTGATCGGTTCCGAGGCGATCGGCGAGGGCGTGGTCGAGACGCTCAGGGAGTATCCGAAGTCTCCTGCGGTGCTGATGCAGAACCATGGTCCGTTCACCATCGGCAAGGACGCGGAGTCGGCGGTGAAGGCCGCGGCGATGACGGAGGAGGTCGCTCATACGATGTGGGCGGCGAGGCAGTTGGGTGAGATCATTCCGATTTCGGATGAGGATATCGCGAAGCTGAACGATCGTTACACCAACGTCTACGGCCAGCACTGAGCTGCAATCCTACGATTCCGTAATCCTACATAATTTCACAATCGTACGAACTCGCGCTACGCAACAGAACAACGCGAAGCGCGAGTTCGCAATCGCAATAAATAATTAAAAACTCCATAAACAACGAAGTAAAGGAACAATCACATGGCAATGGAAAACCCGTTTGAAGGCAAGGAAGTCTGGTTCGGCGTCGGATCCCAGGATCTGTACGGCGAAGAAGCGCTGCGTCAGGTGGCCGAGCAGTCCGGCGAAATCGTCGACGCGCTCAACGCAACCGGCAAGATCCCGGTCAAGGTGGTGCTTAAGCCGACCCTGAAGTCCTCCGACGGCGTCAAGGCCTTCATGGTCGAAGCCTCCGCCAACCCGAACGTCATCGGCGTGATCACCTGGTGCCACACCTTCTCCCCGGCCAAGATGTGGATCCGTGGCCTCGAAGTGCTCACCAAGCCGCTGCTGCAGCTCAACACGCAGCACCACTTCGAAATCCCGTGGGAAACCATCGACATGGACTTCATGAACCTGAACCAGGCCGCACACGGCGACCGTGAGTTCGGTTACATCCTGACCCGTCTGGGCATCAACCGCAAGATCGTGGTCGGCCACTACACCGATCCGGCCGTTGCCGAAGAAATCGGCACCTGGGCACGCGCCTGCGCCGGCTGGGATGCTTCCAACAACATGAAGGTCATGCGTTGGGGCGACAACATGCGCAACGTGGCCGTCACCGAAGGCGACAAGACCGAAGCCGAGCGCGTGTTCGGCGCATCCATCAACACTTGGGCCGTCAACGAGCTCGTCGCAGCCTACGAAGCCGTCAAGGACGATCAGGTCAAGAGCATCATCGAAGACTACAAGGTTAAGTACGACGTTGATCCGGCTCTGCTCGACGCCAAGTACGATTCCCTGTTCATCGCGGCCAAGGAAGAAGCCGCCATGGTCAACATGATGCGCGCCAATGGCTGCACCGCCGGCGTTGACAACTTCGAAGACTTGGGTGCCCTCCCGCAGCTGCCGGGCGTTGGCCCGCAGCGCTTCCCGTCCGAGTACGGCTTCGGCTTCTCCGCCGAAGGCGACTGGAAGACCGCAGTGCTCGTGCGCATCGGTGCAGTGATGGGCTACGGCCTCGAAGGTGGCGCTTCCCTCATGGAAGACTACTCCTACAACTTCACCCCGGGCAACGAGATGATCATGGGCTCCCACATGCTCGAAGTCTCCCCGTCCGTCGGCACCATCGCCAAGCCGAAGCTGGAAATCCACCCGCTCGGTATCGGTGGCAAGGCCGATCCGGTGCGCCTGGTCTTCACCGTCGCCCCGAAGAAGGACGCCGTCGTCGTGTCCATGTCTGACGTGCGCGAACGCTTCCGCCTGACCATGAACTTGGTAGACGTGGTCGAGCCGCTCGGCGAACTCAAGCAGCTGCCGTGCGCCCGTGGTCTGTGGAAGCCGCAGCCGGACCTCAAGACCTCCGCCGAGTGCTGGCTGCGTTCCGGCGCATCCCACCACACCTGCATGACCACCTCCGTCGGTCGCGAGGCTTGGGAAGACTTCGCCCGCATCGCCGGTGTCGAACTCGCTACCATCGACGCGAACACCAAGGCCGCAGAATTCGAGCGCGACCTTGAGATCTCCGAAATGTACCACCGCCTCAACAACCGTCACTGACATACCGGAGCGTTAACGGCACGGCAGAAGACTCGACGTACCCTCGTACGTCTTCGCCTTCTGCCGCACCGTTACCGCACGCGTTATGCACTGACGGAACCGTCACTGATTGTCGCTTTACTGACAATGGCTGATGGAGTGTCGTTAGCCATTCTGGATTCATCACTAATCTCTGCCATATGAGCGCCGGCGGGTCGGATCGCTTCCGATCACCGGCGCTCGTTTGCATTCCTTGAAAGTTGTACAGACAGAACAAAAGCGTGGGGTACGAGAGAATACAAACGTTCTCTCGTCCACCCACGCTTTTATGTATTATGCGATTCAGCGCTTGCCGGAGTACAGCTGCTGATCGATCACCTGTGCGAACACGCGGTTCACTGCCGGACGCACCACTTTCAGCGACGGGGTCAGGCACTTGTTTTCCTGCGTGAACTGGGTATCCAGCACTACGAACTTACGTACGGATTCGGCGCGGGAAACGGTCGCGTTCGCCTTGTCGACGTACTTCTGGATTTCGTCGTGAACGGCGGCGGTCGCAGCCACGCGATCCAACGGCGTATCGGCAGACAGTCCAATGGAAGGCAGCCAAGCCTCCAATCCTTCCGGATCCAACGTGATCAGCGCACCGATGAACGGACGATTGTCGCCGACAACTACCACATGCTCCACAATCGGACATTTCACAATCTCCTGCTCCATCGGAATCGGAGAAACGTTCTTGCCGCCGGCGGTGATGATGATGTCCTTCTTACGGCCGGTGATCGTAATACGTCCCTCGTCGTCAATCGACGCCAAATCACCCGTTTTCAGCCACCCATCCTCGGTGAACGCTTCCGCCGTCTTCTCAGGCAGGTTGTGGTAGCCCCTGAACACGTTCGGGCCCTTCACCTGAAGTTCGCCATCATCGGAAATGCGCACAGACGATCCCGGAGCCGGTTGGCCGACAGTGCCGATCACATTGTCGGTGACGCGGGTCGCGGCGAACGGCGCAGCGGTTTCCGTCATACCGTAACCCTGAATCATCGGCAGGCCGATACCGTTGAAGAAATGCGCCAGAGACACGTCCAGAGGAGCACCACCGCATGCCACGTAGCGGATGCGCGGGCCGAGAGCGCTACGCACGGTACGGTATACGGAAGCCTCATACGAAAGATGCTGCGCGATCTGCTTGGCGGTCGGGCGTTCGCCGGCCTGCTGCATGCGCGACCAATCGCGTGCGGCTTCGGCAGCCTTGAGGAACAGGCGTCCCTTCCAACCCGTGCCGGCCTTGCGGGAGGCCGCGTTATACACCTTCTCGAACACTCGTGGTACGCCCAGCAGATATGTCGGTTCGAAGGAACGCAAATCGGGCAGCAGCGTCTTTGTGTCTGGCAGATAACCAACCACGCCGTCGTCGGAAGCAATCGACGCGTACTGGATGAACCGTGCGAAACAGTGGGCGAGCGGCAGGAAGAGAAGCAGTCGCGGATGATCTTCGAGAACGATCTCATGCAACGCCAGACTGCCTGCGCGCGTGATCGATATGAAATTGCGGTGCGAAAGCTCGGCACCCTTTGGAGCTCCCGTCGAACCGGACGTGTACACGATGGTGGCCAGATCGTCTGCATGCACCGAATCGATGCGCGCTTCCAGCTCCTCGTCGGACACGGTGACGCCCAAGCCTTCCAACGCGCCCATGGCGTTGGAATCGAGCATCAGAATGTGCTTGAGAGACGGGCAGCGGTCGATTACGGAGTCGAGACGGTCGAAGCGCTCGCGATTGTCGGCGATGGCCAGTTTCACATCCGAATCGTTGAGGATACGCTCGGCCTGCGCCGCGGAATCAGTGTCGTAGATCGGTACGTTCACCGCGCCGATGGCGGCCAGTGCGAAGTCGAGCACGCCCCACTCGTAGCGGGTGGTGGAGAAGATGGTGACGGCATCGCCCTTGTTGATGCCGAATGCGATGAGGCCTTTTGCGGCGGCGAGCACGGCATTGTGGAATTCGCCGGTAGTGACCTTCGTCCATTGGCCGGGGGCGGTTTTGCGTTCCGCGATCACGGTATCTTCGCCAGTGCGCGCTATGCGTCCAGTAAGCAGGGAATAGATGGATTCGTCGTCGCGCACCTCAACGGATTCGCCCGGGGTGGTGTACTCGGTGAGCATGAAGCGTTCTCTTTCTCGCGGTTTTTGCGTTGTTTCCGCGTATTTCTGCTTGTGATGCGTGCGGGAGCGATACAAACCGTGTGTCCGCGTTTCCTACCCCTTGCGCACCTTGCACATTCTAAGTTACGGGGCCGTAAGTCTGCATTGTGAGAAGCGACAAGAAATATTTCATCAACTTTGTATGAACTGACAAATGGTGCTATTCCGTCAAAAAATCAAGTGTTTGGTGTCGCGCTGTATCCGCTCGAAAAAAGGCTTGACGTAACGGTTGCGGGGGAGCCGCCATGCTTCCCATATATCCCCGAAAGGACCGTAAAACCAGCGAAATGCGAAGAAATGGTGGTGCGAGCGTTTTTTATCGAGTACACTCACGAGTGACGCAATTTACCCCTTGCGTCAGAGGGCTGCCTGCTCAACGGCGAACATCCAGCCTTTTTATTCTTTCGCCGTTTCGCTGGTCGTGTGGCATGCTCCGCACTTGCTTGGTTCGTGTGTTTTTGCTGAAGATGCGTTTGTGATTGCGTTTGCGATTGCTATGTGCGATGAGCTCTTGACGTTTCTGTTTCCGGGCGGATAGGCTGAATCGAGCGACATGGTGATGCGGGCGCGCAAATTGAACCGCGCGAATGTGAAGGAAAGGATTTCGATGTTTGACAAACGGCTGTTTTCCCTCGCTCCCGGCGTGGGGCGGTTGGTTGCGGCGAAAGTGCTCTGCCAATGGGTCGGACTGCTGTCCAACGTCGTGTTCGTGGTGACGGTGGTGGTCATGCTTTCGCCGGCGCTTGCCATGGTGGAATCGGCGTTCGACCCCATGTTCTCCATGGGTGATAGTGGGCTGATTTCCCGCCTGTTCATCGGCTTTGGCTACGGCGGATTCAGTGCGGAAACATACGTCGGATGCGTGCTGGCGATCGTGGTCTGTGCGGTACTGCGTTTTCTGATGATGCGCGCAGCGGCCTATTTCGGCGCGGAAGCGGCTGAGCGTGTCAAACTCGCGTTACGTGAACAGCTTTTTAATAAAATGCTTGCGATCGGACCATCATATTCGCAACATATCAGCACTGCCGACGTGGTGCAATCTGCCGGTGAAGGCATCGAACAAATCCAAAGCTTCTTCGAATTATTCCTACCGCAACTGTTTTATGCGATTCTCGCACCGGTAACATTATTTTTTATAGTTGCGCCGATTAATATGCCGACGGCTGTTACATTGCTTGTATGCGCGCCTTTGATTGTATTGATTGTTGGCATGGTCGCAATGCGCGCAGCCCGAGTATTCAAAAAATATTGGGGAAAATACACCGACATGGGATCTGTGTTTCTTGACAATGTACAAGGTCTTGAAACGCTGAAAACTTTTGACGCGGATGCGCATGCCGCCAAGAAAATGGGCGAGCAAGCGGAACAATTCCGCGTAATGACCATGAATGTTCTGCAAATTCAGCTGCGCTCGCTCACCGCCATGGACGTCGTCGCATACGGGGGTGCCGCGGCCGGCGTGGGCGTATCGATCTGGCAGTATGCGAGTGGTGCCGCATTGCCGCTTGCCGGCGTGCTGCTGATAGTGCTTCTTTCCGCGGATTTCTTCATTCCGCTGCGCCAATTGGGGTCGTTCTTCCATGTTGCGATGAACGGCATGACTTCGACCAAGCGTATTTTCGCATTGCTTGATACGCCGATTCCTGCGCATGGGATGCAGGAAATGCCGGAATTCGGCGCTTCCGATAACGGTGTGGACGTGTGCTTTGATGACGTGTCGTTCCGATATGTGGACGTGAATACGGACGCTGCGGCGGCTGTGAGTGTGGCTGCGGATACGGATGTGACGGCGGATATGGAAACTGGAAAAACTGGACAAATCGGGGGAAAGTCCGGTGTGGTTGGTGCTGGAAAAACAGGCATGTCGAAAGATGATGATGGTTCGGTCGTCGCATTGCATGGCGTCTCTTTCACTGCGCGGCGCGGGCAGGTGACCGCCATCGTCGGTCCGTCCGGATCCGGCAAATCCACCGCCGTCGAACTGCTCTCCGGAAATCTTTCCGGATATGAAGGATGTATGTGGCTGCAATCCGGAAACACAGGAAACAACTCGACGCAACGGTACCAAATCAACGATCTTTCCATCGAATCCCTTACGAGGGAAATCGCCATAGTGGCGGCGCAAAGCCACCTTTTTGCAGGAACGTTGCGTGACAATCTGCTGATGGCCAAGCCGGATGCCACCGAAAGCGAACTGTGGCAAGCGCTGGAAGCGGCGCATATCAGCGATTTCGTGCGTGCGCAATCGCAAGAACTTGACCTGGCCATCGAACAGGGCGCAAGCAACCTGTCTGGCGGCCAAAAACAGCGCATCGCCATTGCGCGCGCATTGCTGCGGGAGCCTGCCGTCTACATTTTCGACGAAGCCACCAGCAGCGTCGATGTGGAAAGCGAAACCCTGATTCTGCAAACCATTCGGGCGCTTGCGGATCGGGGCAAAACCGTGATAATGGTGACGCACCGCATGGCGAATGCAGCCGACGCCGACCATGTGGTGGTATTCGAACACGGGCGCGTGTCGGAACAAGGCACGCATGCGGAACTCATGCGTGCCAACGGAACATACGCCAAACTGTTCCACGCCCAACAAACCGTGGAAAACATAGGTCTACGCAATAACGCAACCCATTCCACCTCTGCATCCCACGCACTTAAAGCGTCCGATTCTGCAGAATCAGTCACGCAGCGTGCGGAAATGGGTCTCCAAGTGTCCGATTCTGCAGAAACGGACAACCAACTCACTAAAAACACCGCTCAGTTGTCCGATTCTCCCGAATCGGTCACGCAGCGTGCCGAAACTACGTCTCGAATGTCCGATTCTGCAGAAACGGACGCACAGGGTGCGAAAACGGGCGTTCGGATGTCCGATTCGGCAGAATCGGACGCGAAGACAATGCCCACGTCTCGCCTTATTGCGCGCCTGTTGAAGGAAGTTGGGCCGCAGCGCAAGTACATGATCGTTGCGTGCGTCTGCGGCACGCTCGGCCATCTCGCCGCCACTTTCCTGCCGGTGTTCGGCATCGCGGCGGCCTTCGCTGCAGTCGGCTCGCCGGTCTGGAACCTCAGCGTTCCCGCGGCGCTCGCAGCCATGGCCGTATGCGCGCTGATCCGCGGCGGCATGCGTTACGCCGAACAGTTCATGAACCATAACGTGGCGTTCCGTCTGCTTGCGTTATTCCGTGCGAAAGCCTTCGCGGCCCTGCGCCGTCTCGCCCCCGCCAAGCTTGCAGGCAAAGGCAAAGGCGACCTGATCGCACTGGTCACCACCGACGTGGAACTGCTGGAAATCTTCTTCGCACACACCATCAGCCCGGTCGTCATCGCCATCGTGACTACCGTCGTCTACGCGCTCGCGCTACTCACCCTCAGTCCGCCCCTCGCGGCGACGCTCATCATCGCGCACCTCATTATCGGCGTCATACTGCCGAAACTCTTTGCATCCGCGGTGCGCGGCATCGGTCCGGAACTGCGCAAGGAGTCGTCCGCCCTCGATGACGAAATGCTTGACGACATGCGTGGCATCGGCGAAATCATCCGCTTCGGCCAAGGCGATGCCCGGCTTGCGTCCATTCAGCGTTGCACGCGCTCGCTGTGGGTCAAACGTGTGCGTCTGAGCGTGAAAAATGGCGATTTTGCAGGATTTGGCGCGGTATTGGTGATGCTGTTCACGGCGATTGCGGCTTTCCTTGCGATGACGTTGTGCACTGCGGTTTCCACTGCCGCCGATATGTCGGAAGGCCTGATGTGGATGGGTTCCGTGGGATCGAACGCCCCAGCGTTGGTTGCGGCTTTCGTGCTGCTCGCCAGCTCGTTTGGGCCGACGCTTGCGTTGAGTGCGTTGCCGGCGAATCTGACGCAAACGTTTGCTTCGGCACGCCGCCTGTTCGCGTTGATGGATGAGGCTCCCGCTGTGGTCGAGCAGGGGAGCGACGCCCGGAATATCAGGGCATGACAATGCGCGATGTCACATTCGGCTATGGATCCGGCGCCCGTATTTCCGGCGAACGTACGCCAAACGGGCGGTCGGAGCATGCGACTGGCATGAGTCCGGCACGCCCCGCGGAAGCGCAATCCTCTGGCGAACAAAGTGCCGGCATCGCCTCGCAACCGGTGCTCGACCATGTTTCACTCGATGTTTCACGGCAGGGCATTCTCGGTATTCAAGGCCCGTCCGGGCGTGGAAAATCAACGATGTTGAAACTGCTGATGCGCTACTGGGATCCGGATTCCGGCACGATTTCGCTGTCGGATGTTCCATTGCCGCAGGTTGACGCCGGATGGCGTCGGCGCGTGCAGACGATGATGGGACAGGAGACGTATCTGTTCGACGGAACGATTCGCGAAAATCTCGCTATTGCCTGTAATGACGCCGATTTTTCGGATTCTGGCAGTAATTCTGGCAGTAATTTCTGTAGTAATTCCAGCAGTAATGCTGGCGGTGATTCCGCTGATTCCTCCGATTCGGACCTCGCGCACGACATTCCCGATTCCGTATTGCGCGAAGCCCTCGCCAAGGCGTCCGCGCTCGAACTGGTCGATGCGCTGCCGAACGGCTTGAATACGCGGATCGGCGAGCTGGGTGGCCGCCTTTCGGAGGGTGAGAAGCAACGTATCGGATTGGCCCGCATGTTCCTTCGCGACGCCGATTTGGTGCTGTTCGACGAGCCGACGAGCCGTCTTGACGCCTATAACGAGTCGGTGATCCTCGGATCGGTCAACAATCTCGCCGAGCGGGGGAGTGCCGTCGTGCTGGTGTCGCACCGCGATTCCACCATGCGCGTCGCCGATCGCATATTGCGTATGTAGAGCGTCGCGCAAGTACGTGCGCATCGCACCCCGTCCGCAATGTGGTCGTATGAAAATCATGCGTCATTCGTATTTCTTATAGCGTGCATCGAAAGTGCGGTCGAAAGGAGCCGTGCGCGCGAATCGAAAGCGAATGGCGCATATCAGGCAAGAAAAGCGAATGAAATTGCGGAATCGTCGGCAGAATCGAAATCGTAAGAAAATGAAACAATCATGAAAATGATAGTCAGAATTTAAGAAAAGCAACTTTTTAAGACGTGCAAATATTCAGTTCACATGATTTTGTAACGAAAAATCGTTAGTATCTGTGTCAAGAGATATCCGCTCTGCAGCAGGGTGGAATACGATTCGACGAAAGGCTGGCGATGGCCAACAACAGGAACGAACTGAACAAGAATCTGGCGCAGATGCTCAAGGGTGGCGTGATCATGGACGTCACCACCCCGGAGCAGGCGAAGATCGCACAGGACGCGGGCGCATGCGCGGTGATGGCTCTCGAGCGTATTCCGGCCGATATTCGTGCTGCCGGCGGCGTTTCCCGCATGAGCGATCCGGCCATGATCAAGGGCATTCAGGAAGCCGTGTCCATTCCGGTCATGGCAAAGGTTCGTATCGGCCATGTTGCCGAAGCCCGCATTCTGCAGGCCATCGAAATCGACTACATCGACGAATCCGAAGTGCTGAGCCCCGCCGACGACGTGTACCACATCGACAAGAACCAGTTCGACGTGCCGTTCGTGTGCGGCGCGAAGAACCTGGGCGAGGCGCTGCGCCGTATCGCCGAGGGCGCTTCCATGATCCGCACCAAGGGCGAGCCGGGCACCGGCGACGTGATCCAGGCCGTGCGCCACATGCGCACCATGAACAAGCAGATCCGCGAGCTCGTCTCCCTTCGCGACGACGAGGTGTATGAGGCCGCCAAGCAGCTGGCCGTGCCGTACGATCTCGCCAAGTATGTGCATGACAACGGTCGTCTGCCGGTCGTCAACTTCGCCGCCGGTGGCGTGGCCACTCCGGCCGATGCCGCGCTCATGATGGAACTGGGTGCCGAAGGTGTGTTCGTCGGTTCCGGCATCTTCAAGTCCGGAGACCCGGCCAAGCGTGCCGCCGCCATCGTGCAGGCCACCGCCAATTGGCAGGACGCCGACCTGCTCGCACGCCTTTCCGAGAACCTCGGCGAGGCCATGGTCGGCATCAACGAAGACGAGATCGAAACCATCATGGCCGCTCGCGGCGAGTGATTGCGCTGTAATTTCGTGCGCTGTGCGCTGCGTGCGGCTGTCGGCGTGTCTGTTCGATGCGCCGCGCGCAGCCCGTTTCGCATGATTCGCGATGGTTCGGGTAAGGAGATCCGATGGTTGTTGCCGTTGAATACATTTCGAAGGAAGAATCGACTGACGTTGCCGAAGGTGCGGCTTCCGCGCAGCATGGCGTGACCGGCATCCTTGCGGTGCAAGGCGCGTTCGCCGAGCATGCGGCGATGCTGGATCGGCTTGGTGCGCCGTGGAAACTGCTGCGTGCCGCCGAGGATTTCGACGATTCGATCGATCGCGTGATTCTGCCTGGCGGCGAAAGCACCACGCAAGGCAAATTGCTGCGTTCGACCGGCTTGTTCGATCCGATCGCCGCGCATATCGCCGCTGGAAAGCCGGTATTCGGCACCTGCGCGGGCATGATTTTGCTCGCTCGTCGTCTCGATAACGACGAGAACGTCTATTTTGGCGCGTTGGATGCGGTCGTGCGCCGCAATGCGTATGGACGTCAGCTTGGTTCGTTCGCTGCGTCCGCCGATTTCGGCGCTTCCGACGATGCGGATGCTGTGGTGGTTGCGTCGGGGGAGTCTGTCTCTTCTGCGATTTCCGCGGCTGCTGGTGAGGAGGGGGCTTCCGAGGCTTCGGATACGTCGGTGGTGCTCAAGGATTTCCCTCTGGTGTTCATTCGCGGACCGTTCGTTGCCGAGGTCGGCGAGCGGGCCACGGTCGAAACGTCGGTCGACGGCAATGTGGTCGGTTTGCGTCAGGGCAAGATTCTCGCTACGGCGTTCCACCCCGAACTGACCGACGATACCCGCATTCACGAGCTGTTCCTCAGTTTGTAGGCTCATCGAGCGGTGCGGAGTCCGTCTCTTCGTCGTATGCGTTGTTTTGGGAGGCTTGCGATTCGCAGACCTCCTTTGTATATGTTCTTTATATGTTTTCTCTTGTGAGGTAGCTTTCTTGCGATCCATTTTTTGGTTGAGATGCGCGGACAATCGCAGATTATTGTGCAAACGATGTCATTCTGTTTGTGCGAAACGCCGATGATTTCGTTGGCGCTTCAATAGCGCACAACAGTTGCAGGGGGGGGCTATCGAACCGGTTTGCTTGACACCTTGATACAACCGTGTATCATCGGAGCTAATGGTACACGGTTGTATCAGAAAGGAAACAAAGCCATCCTACCAGTCCAAGCATCACCACGGGGGTATTGTTTGGCAGGTCGCGAACATACAAACATCACCAAGTGGAAAGCACGGCATGTGCATTCCGCGGCGGATGTTCCGAAACATATGCGACCGACATGCAATCAGCATGCGAAGCGGATGGCAGAAAGGGAAAAGAACATGCGCAACATGAAGAAGGCTCTCGCAGCGGTAGCAGCAGTGGCAACCCTCGCCAGCCTCGCGGCCTGCGGTGGCAGCGATGGCGGCAACGACGCCAAGGCCAACGCCGGAGACGCAGACAAGGCGGATCTCGTTTTCTGGGGCTGGGACACCGGCAACACCATGAAGGCCCTGATCGCCGACTTCGAAAAGGCCAATCCCGGAATCACCGTCAAATTCAACAACACCGGCACCGCATCCGACACCCAGACCGCACTGAGCAACGCCGTCGCGGCAGGCAAGGGTGCCCCCGACGTGGTCATGCTGGAAGACCCGACCGTCACCCAGTTCGCGGTTACCGGCGACCTCGTTGACCTCACCGCCTACGGTGCCGACAAGCTCGAAGACGACTTCTCCGCAGGCCCGTGGAGCAAGCTACAGTATGATGGCAAGCCGTATGCGCTGCCGATTGATTCCGGCCCGGAAGTCTTCTTCTACAACGATGCCGTGCTCAAGAAGGCCGGCGTCGACGGCTCCCAGATCAAGACTTGGGACGATTATTACGAGGCAGCCAAGAAGGTCAAGGCCATCGGCGCCTACATGACCAACAATTCCGGCTCCTCCATGGAATACCAGCCCTTCACCGCCCAGGCATGGCAGGCCGGTGCGCAGCCGTGGAAGGTTGATGGCGAGAACATCACCATTGACATGACCAAGGATTCCGGCATGAAGAAGTACATCGAATTCCAGCAGAAGCTCATCGACGAAGACCTCGTCGACACCAAGATCGCCAACTGGTCCGACGACTGGAACCGTGCGCTCAACGAAGGCGACATCGCCACTCTCACCATCGGCGCATGGATGCCGGTTAACCTCATGAACGGCGCTCCTGACCAGGCCGGCAACTGGCGCGTGGCCCAGCTCCCGCAGTGGAACGAAGGTGACGAGGTCTCCGCTGAAGACGGCGGCTCCGCACTCGCGGTCGTCTCCCAGTCCAAGCAGCAGGCCGCGGCCTACAAGTTCGTCGAATACTTGACCCACGGCGACGGCGCCCAGACCATGGCCGACACCGGCACCTTCCCGAGCCTGAAGAAGATCCTCTCCTCCGACTCCTTCACCGATCCGAACACTGAAGCCAACAAGAAGGTCAACGACTACTTCGGCGGCCAGAACGTGAACGAGATTCTCTCCGAAGCCGCCCAGCGCAAGGTCTCCGCCTTCCAGTACCTGCCGTACAACCCGTACGCGCAGTCCACCTTCGGCGATCAGATCTCCAAGGCCTACAGCGAGGACATCACTCTGGAGGAAGCCTTCGTCAACTACAGCAAGGCGCTCACCGATCACGGCAACCAGCAGGGCTACACCGTCACCAGCAAGGACTGACGGCGCCCAGCCGCTGCCGTGCGGCACAACGAAAAACGCGATAATGCGATCCGACATACGCAACGCACCATCGCAACCATGAAGATCGACGGCAGGTGGGAATCGTCTGACGTGACCCGCCTGCCTCACTTCGCAAAAATAATTTTAAAAACGAAATCTTACAATAGAAAAAGATTTCAAAAAAATAGCAATCCTGTAATTCAAACAATAAAAGATTTTGCGGATTAACAATTGCACATGGTTGTGCGATCAATAGAGCAAAAAGCATACAGAAAGAAGAAAGCATGTCTCAGCAAGCAGCAGTCGCGGCGGATGCGCTGCATACGCCTGCGGACCAGGTTCGCGTCAACCGTCATCGTGCGGATTGGCGTGGTTGGAAGTTCATGTGGCCGTTCGCGTTGGTGTTCGTGTTCGTGTTCGTGATCCCGATCCTGTACGCGATCTACATCAGCTTCTTCCAGAAGCAGATGATCGGCGGCACGAAGT
>ENA-OQHL01000382-OQHL01000382.1-human-gut-metagenome-genome-assembly--contig:-NODE-382-length-32584-cov-5.691654_pt1 | contig 32584 bp, 29 predicted proteins | sample MGYA00242565_ERZ504723 | MGnify/ENA primary metagenome ERZ504723 (study PRJEB26092, sample SAMD00036211) | human gut metagenome | host: Homo sapiens | study: EMG produced TPA metagenomics assembly of... | reverse complement strand
AAACTTACCATCAGCATACATTCTTTCAATATATTTTTTTCGATGATTCATGTAATACTGGACATCAAAAACAGCACTAAATTTATCCAGTTTTCCTAAAGCATCTAAAGTCAAACATTGTACGCACACACTTAAAACAAGTAGAATCATTCTCTACTGCAGTGACACACACATTCAAATATTTATATGCAGGATCATAATCCGCTATAGTTTTTGTTTTTGCGATTCGATCCAGACTCCCCCCTGTTGAAAATAAAATCAAGTCCTGGAATAGACGCTGAATTTAATGTAAGCATATCATAGTGTGCTGCATCCAGTTGAAAATTTTCCTTTGATTTCACACAAGAAAATTCTCTAATGCTACAACCTGCTGAATAGAAGTATTTAGCAAATGCTCCTTGTAATGCATAAATACAAGATAATGCCATAAAAGTATGGTTTTCTACGTGAGAATATCCCCCATGCCTATTCAGTAATTCATAAACATCATTCTTAATAAGTATAAAGCCATAGTTATATTCTTCGGCAAAACGTCGGCACAAATCCATACGTCCTTGAAATAGTTTTGTTGATGAATCATCTTGTAATCCTGTATTATGCGAACCTGCATCAAAAAAACAAAGATGAGTAAGGCGATAGGGCTTAGGAACATTCTCCCCATGGGTAGCAATAGTGTACAAGCTGTCCACACCGCATGAAATGCCAGTAGCTACTATTTCTGCATGATTCATGACAGGCACTAAAGGAGCCTGAATATGTATTCTATGCATCCCGGGATTAGCAGCCAACGGATCTATAAGATTCATCTCCAAATTATACCAAAGATCCTCCGTAATAGGAAGTGCAGATTCAATATCATATCCTCTGTTTATAGCAAACTGCAATAGTCCCCAAACCAAAGAATCTATTCTATCAGTCACCAAATAGTCAGCATACATCTTATCTACTTCAAGATGTGCTTCTTCTTGCTGATCGCCTACTGTCAATCTATAAAGTAATCGATTGGGCAATTCTTTTTCTATACTTTGAATAATAATCTTCTGCATTTTTATTGTACAATTTATGATTTTAGATTTTTTGAACTCAAAGAGTTATTTTAAGTTCAAAAGGGCATGCATTCAAAAGTGGCTGTAAGTCTATTGTCCCAGGAGACCATTGTTGACATTGCTCTATGAGTTGTTGAATCGTCACCTCTTTATTCATTACAAAAGGCGAGACAATCTGTTTACCTATAGATGCATAGAAATCATCATATTTAAAACGTGAACGCTGTTGCGCACATTCAAGCTCCATCCAACAATTAGGTATATCATACGCTTCTGCCAAAATCAGTCCATGTAAAGAAGAAGAAACAATATACTCACAAGCATTCAATTCTTCCACAAAACCAAGCCAATGCTGATAACCCTGTATTCTAATTACATATACATCCTCACTATTTAATAAATGTTCTGGAAGCAAAGACAGTTCCGTATAATGAGGAATAATGCCCAACTTATACTTTTTTCGTGTACGAGGTCGATAATAGATAGGCAACAACAAAGCCGGATCTCCGTATATAGCTGGACACTCTATCCCATGCTTCAACAACACTTCGCGTGTTTTTGGACCACGAACGGCGCAAATTTTCCTAGGCATTACTAAATTACAAGGGTTTTCTTGAATGAGTCCTGCACCCCAAACAATAGATTGTCGATTGACCAACATATCTATAGTACTACCTATCACTACATAATTATCTCTCTTAAATAATTTGGCTAATATACATTCATGATACAACACAACAGGCCTCAAAGAAATCGCTTCCAGAAAAAAAGAATTAATATCATCTCCCCAATTAGAATGATACACCTCACCCGTTTTATCAATGCTTAAACTAGCATTCACTACTACTGGGCGTTGGAGGAACTCTATAAAAGAATTCCTTATCATACGTAATATTTTATTTATCTTCCTTTTCATTGTACAATTTATTCAATTTCACTCCAAAAAGAATCACTTAGCTCAATAGTAGGAAGAGCAGCTTGATGAGGATAGAGTTTTCGCATTATTTTCTGCTGCCGCTTCAAAAAACACAAAAGGAGCTTCTCACCCAATATACACGGTAGCAAATAATGTAAACTTTTCACCTTAGTAGCTAATGGTACATGAAGATTACTCCACAATTCAAAAGAAGGCCTATGGTTTTTTTCTATACCTGCGATAAAGTCTACTATATGTATCTTTTGATTTCACCTTATCAAAGGATTTGTACAACGCTCCAATAATATAACGTTCTATTCCATTTATTACAAACCAATGGTCGGAAGATTGTTGCACATGATGTCCATAAAGAATAGCAATATCAGCACACTTCACAGAAGAATAAAAATGGTGTTCAGTAAATGTTGTCATAATACTGCTAGGACGCATTCTATATATGTAAGTTAGGCTACTACTTACTGCAATTTTAGGTTTACAGCAATATACTTTATAATTCCATATATCGTCCTCAAAAATTATACCCAAATCAAAAAGCAATTCATTTTTCAACAAGAAGTCTTTCTCTATAAGCTTATTCCAAGGCACTCCATTAACTCCCATCCTAATAACATCATGACAAGCATACAAATCTTTCAAGGAACTAAAAAAATAATAAGAGGATGATAGTTGAATTGAATCACGGATTACCTCCTTAGTCTGGTAATCAACTATCTTCAAATTACCAACCACAATGTTTGCGTGAGTTTCAATATAAAGTTCAACCAAATTACTAATAGCCTTCTCACAAATATAATCATCGCTATCTAAAAAATATATTAATTCACCTGCGGCCTCACTTATGCCACTATTACGAGCAGCAGATTGTCCTCCATTCTTTGCGTGCCTGATAATCCGATAAGTATGCGGCCCTTCATAACCAGAAATCATTTTTTCCACAATGGAAATGCTCTGATCAGGTGTACAGTCATCCACTATCAAGACTTCCAACTGCTCATAATCTTGAGCCATCACAGAAGCAATACAATCTTCTATATATGCCTCTACATTATAAACAGGTATAATAATTGATACTTTTTTCATACGATTACTTTCCAAGACATTTTAAAGAGAAACAATTCTGCATTTAATACAATATAAAAATTAGCAAATTATTTTTATAATCTTCATTATTAAAAGACTCACTTATGAATATAACCGTAAACAAGATTTCGAATCTTTTCCGAAATCTTGACTCGCATCTCTTCTTCCAATCCATATGCCCAAACAGTAAGAGCAATGCTAACCACACAAGAAAATCCAATAATAAAGAAACCTATAATGGTATGGACATCTACAAGGCAATAGAGTATGAGTGGTAAAATAGCAGAGAAAAATGATATCTTTACACATGGAATGAACACTTGCAATAAATCAGGCAAAGAGTATCCCAACATTCTATTCAATAAGATAGGCTGCAATATAACTCCCAAAAGCACATCTGTCAGTAAACTAGCTATCGACAAGGATATAGGAGAATAACCTAACTCAAATAGGATATAGACAACAATAAACTGTATAAAATAAATAAGTGTAGTAAAAATTGTATTTATTTTTAAGCACCCCTTTGCATAAAAAGCCATAAACAGAGAAGATTGCAAAGTGGAAAACAAACTTTGTATCGCAACAAATTGAATAAACAACACTGTATATGGAGGTACAATCTTGAGCCATACATGCAATAAAGGAGATGCTAGTAGACAAATAGGCAATGCAAGAAACCACATAAGAAAACAACTATATTTCGCAGTTTTAAGCACAAGTAACTTTGCACTATCCTCTTCGTTATTAGCATATCGCTTGACAATTTGAGGATTCGCTGCTGCCTTGAAGTTATTGGAAAACTGCATTGCCAACCCATTTACTTGGAGAGAAATAGCTCTAGCTGATACTACAGCAGGAGCAAAAAACATATTTAATAGCAGTAAAACACCTTGCCCAATAAAAGCTATACCACTAGAATTAAGTAAGCTCCATCCAGAAAACACACTTATTTCCTTAAAAACATTGCGATCATATAATCGAGGTTTATAATGCGTTTCAAAAAAATGTCTCTGGCAATAGAAACGATAAAACATCAGCATAAATAGCGTCACAGCAAAATATAATAAAGAATACACAATAAGCTTATCGTATTGGAAAACTGTTAATAAAAAGACAATAGTCAGTTTCAATATGGACTCTATAATGGAGGCAAAAGCATATACAGACATGTGCTCGTGAGCATTGATTGTGGCTGTAAAAGGCACTTGTGTAATGGTAAAAAATGCGGTAATGATAGATACATGATATACCCATATCGCTGCAGACATACGTTCGACAGGTATTACCATTTTATGATGTAAAAACCATAAGCCTACCGTTTCACCTAAAACAACGATTAGGAAAGCCAAAATGATATGAACCGTTAGTGAAGTAGAGAAGGTTTTCTCCATATTCAACCTATCATCTTTTCCTAATGCAAACATGATAAAACGGGTAGAAGCATTGCCCAATGCGCTATTGACAAAGCTCATAAAACCAGCTATTCCTCCTACTGCTATATAAATACCATAGTCGTCTACCCCTAAGACATCAAGAACAACACGGGCTGTATATAAAGATACAGTAAGTGAAAGAAGCATTCTCACATAGAGAAATAAAGTATTTTTTGCAATTGAGTTTTGAGTAGGCATAATCAGATTTTTATCCTTCGAATAAAATGATTTTTATTCATATAAGCACTTACTATATGGTCATAATGCCCTTGCAGGTATCACAGCCTGTTTTTGAGTTATATTTTAATTAAACTTTAAATTATTTTGTAATATTCACTGACAGAAGTGGCATTTAACACTGAAAGAACTTATGTAGTGACAAGCTTTAAATATTCGAATGGCTGTGGCAAGTTGTTCCTTTAAAAGATGATCAATCTAATCTTTACCTTACATCTACAATTCTATAAAACGATGTTTTCGTCATTGTGAAATATCATATCACAACGAAATCTTTTTCAACTAACTATTCGTCTTTTACCCTATGTTGTTCTCCATAACCATAGCCATAACGCTTGCCATAGCCATAATATTTGCCATACTTACCATAACCGTAATAATAACCGTACTTTTTCTTCTGAAGATCCAGACCATTGATTACAGTACAAAGATTGGGTAACTTATTACTATCAGCCAATTCATTAATCAAGGTAAACTCTGCTTTCCGAGTATAGTCTGCCCGACATACGTAAACTGACAAATCTGCTACACGACCTATGAGTAAAGTATCAGTTACCATACCAACCGGAGCAGTATCCAAAATCACATAATGAAAGTTCTTTTTCAATACTTCAATCGCTTTATCCAAAGCATCACGAGCCAATAATTCTGTAGGATTAGGCGGTATAGTTCCACCTGGAAGAATATACAAATTCTTACTAACATCCGAAGGTTGAACGAAATCCATCAGATTCTTTTCTGGATTCGACAGATATTGAGTAATCCCTTGCTCTTTCCGCGGAAGATTAAAAATTTTATTCAAACCAGGCTTACGAATATCAAGCCCCACAATCACCACTTTCTTTCCTAATAAAGAAAGACTAATCGCTAGATTTGAAGAAATAAAAGATTTACCTTCACCGCTAACCGTCGAAGTCACTAAAATCACTTTCTGATCATTCTCAAGCATAAACTGAAGATTAGTACGGATATTACGGAAAGTTTCACTCATTAAAGTATTCTGATTCTCAAACACAACAATAGAGCCATTTGTTTCTTCTGTCAACGGCACATCACCCACAATAGGCAAATTCGTTAATTTCTCGACATCACCACGACCCTCTATTTTAAATTTAGTCAGACCAATTAAGAAAATAGTACCGACAGGAAACCCCACTCCTACCACTAAAGCAATTAAGTAGATTATCCTAGGCTTAGGAGAAACTGGAGCACCTTCAGCTGCTGGCTCATCAATAATCTTCGCATTATTCGCAGTAGCGGCTAAAGTAATAGCATTCTCTTCACGTTTCTGCAAAAGCATCAGATAAAGCCCAGCCTTGATTTCCTGCTGACGTGCAATACTTACATACTGGCGCTCCTGTCCCGGAGCATCACTGATACGACGGGAAAAACGACTGGACTCACGATCCAGATCAGCCTTCACGATAAGCAAGCCTTGTAAAGTCCCATCAATAGCAGCTTTTACATTTGCTTTCATGGCACGAATACTTGTATCCAGATTTACAATCATCGGGTTGCTTTCCGTAGAAGTACGAAGTAAACGCTTACGTTCAATAATCAATTCATTATAACGATCTATTTGAGTAGTTAAACCATTATCGGATAAACCAATATTACTAGGTAATACTTCATACTCATTCGACGGATTATTGATATATTTATTAAGATCACGAACTAAATTAATTTGAGTTCCATTTTCTACACGTTTTCTTTCATATTCAGCATTTCCCGATACTGCTAATTGGGCATCACTACTGATATCCGTCAATCCTGCATTTCTTTTAAAAGCTTCCAGCTTATCCTCTGTAGTGCCAAGTTCCTCATCAATAATCTTAATACGTTCATTGATAAACTCTCTCGTCTTTTCGGCAACCTCATTTTTATCATTATTCGTATTCCGATTATACATTTCCATTAACTTATTGATAAAGTCCTGTCCTCGCTGTATATTCGTATTCATCAATGAAACAACTGCTACAGAAGTCGTTTTCGAGGTAGGTGCTATTTCCAATGCCCCCTGATATCCTTTTGCCACCCCAAAAGGCTGGCTAACTACAGCGCTGATATTTCGTACTACACTTTGCCCTACTATCTTCCCATTTGATAAAGAATCTTTCAATGTAAACCCAAATGTACCTGCATCCGTAGGTAACACCGCTGGAAGTTTATCAAAATGCTTATTATATTCATTCAAGCCTATCTTTAGATTTACATCCAAACCACCTTCTGGAGATAACTTCATATCAACCAAAGCTGCATTTGGCAATTTATCCGCCTCTTGTGCCGTCAAATTCACAATTACGGGAGAGGTTTTATACAGTTCCTTTTTAGGAAACTCATCCTCATCATAGTAAGTAATATAAAGTTCCAGATTATTAACGACCTCTTTCAGTATTGTTTTTGAGCGTAGCACTTCTATCTCATTATCAATACTCTGCGTAGAAGTAATCACCCCACCTAATCCCAAACTTTCTAAATCTGCAGTATTTCCACCACCATTCTTTTTATCATTCTTTATCATGATAGAAGCAGAAACCTGATATACGGGAGTTTGAAAATGCAAATACACCCAAGCACCAATAAAACAAGCTAAAACCGAAGCAACAAACCAAGGCCAGTGAATTATATACTTAAAGAGAATTTCCTGATAATTTACTTTCTCTTCGTCTAATTCACTCACATTATTGTTATACGAATTCTCTTTCATTACTAATTACTTATTTAATAAAATTACCAATATATTTGCAAGTGAAACCAAGATAGAAGTAGCAGAAAACCATAATCCCGTATTGGTTCCTATATCCGAATTCTTAGCTTTAGTCTTATTAGGTGTCACATAAATTATATCATTCTGCTGTAACTGATAATAAGGAGACAGTACCGTTTCAGCCTTATTCAAGTCCATAGTAATAATTTCCTGCTTGTTATCTTGCCCTGTTCGGATCAGTTTCACATTATCACGCATACCATAAATGGTCAAATCACCTGCCATTGCAAGAGCTTCCAAGAGATTAATCTTCTCGTTAGAGACTACAAAGCTTCCTGGCTTAGCAACCTCCCCCAATACCGAAATTCGGTAATTAACAATACGCACAGTTACAAGCGGTGCTTCTTTCAAATAAACCTTCAACTTATCTATAATCAGATTTTCTATCTCCAGTTTAGTCAATCCACCTACATGAATCTCACCCAATACTGGAAAGTTGATATTCCCCTGATTATCTACCAAATACTGCTGTAGAGCAGGTGATGCGTTTCCTTGTCCTACCATCTTTCCCTCCGTTCCACTAGCAGTACCCGAATTTACCAGATTGAAAGGTGCAGCCAGTTCCGGAGTAGAACAAGATACGGCAATCGTCAACAAATCCTTGGGCATAACCTTCACACCTGTCTGACGAACACTCTGTTCTGTATCATTCACAAAAGCCGTATCCTGCAAATAAGGCACTTTCTTATATGATTGGCAGGATACCAGCAAAAAAGCAAGTAACACACCCAAAGTCAATCGTTTCAGTTTTCTCATAACCACCTACTCATGTAATTTTACAACTATTGATTTAATTTTTACTCTATTTCCAATTCATCACCTAATAAGCCTCTTTATCCCCACGGATTACATTATATACAGTCTTATACATGATATATAAGTCCAAAAGAAACGTCCAATGCTCGATATACCAGATGTCACGTTGCACACGTCCTTCCATCTGCCAAAGCTCTTTCGTTTCCCCACGAAAACCTGTCACCTGTGCCCAGCCTGTAATACCCGGTTTAACAAAATGACGAACCATATATTTATTTATCAAATGGGAATATTCTTCTGTGTGCTTCAACATATGCGGACGGGGACCCACTAAAGACATATCCCCTTTCAGTACATTAATAAATTGAGGAAGTTCATCCACATTCGTCTTACGAATCAGATCACCGATTCGGGTCTTACGAGGATCATGTTCTGTAGCCTGTAATGTATCACATTGAGCATTCACCCGCATCGAACGGAACTTATAGCACCAAAATTCACGACCATCTTCACCGCTTCGTTTCTGTTTGAAAAAGACAGGTCCGGGAGAACTTATCTTTATAGCCAGTCCCACAATGATATATATAATCGGGAAAAGGGTACAAAGGAACAGTAGCGAGCAAATAATATCAAAGCTACGTTTCACAATACGATTTTCCAATAACTCAAGTGGCTCACGACGGATAGAAAGTACCGGAACATTACCTAGCATTTCGAAATACATTCTCCGTTTCAGATAGTTCCGGACATTGGGAACGCTGAAAAAACGAATCAGATGGTTCTCACAATAGTTGATAATCGGCACAATTTCAGCACTACGGGCAGAAGGAAGACTGCAATAAAGCTGGTCTACCTTTCCCGAATTACGAGCCAAATAATCAACAGCTTCGCACGGCTGCCCCAAATATGCAATATTCATAGGATAGCGGTCTGATGGGAAATCTTCAAAATACCCCAATACACGATATCCTGATGTCGGATCATCCGTCATGGAATGATAAAGTTCCTGCATATTTTCATGGCTACCCACCAGTACTACCTTTCGGACATTTTCCCCACTTTTACGATAAAGCTCCAGAATATAACGAAACGTCAGGCGATAAGAAATAATAACGATAATGAGAACTACATAAAATGCCCCCAGCTGACGCAGGTTAACACATTCAAAATGGAATATGTACGAAAGCCCCAGCACCATCAATACAAAAGGAATCATGTTCCGTGCCACCCGAAGCATTATTTGCTCCAGACGAACCACCGGACGATGAAGAATCACTCCAGAACGAATGTTGCAAACCAGATAACATAAAGTCATCAAAGCCATGTTCTGGAAAAGAGGCATGGAAAACTCAAAAGGAGAACGGTTTCCCCAAAGAGAACCAAACACCCACAACAGTAAGTTCAGTAAGATGATGTCCCCTGAAAGGACAAAAGATTTTAGGACTTTATTAAAACGTTGGACTTCCTGCATTACTTTATTCTTGATTTAGATTTTCATCCATATCCTCATTTTTCTCCCTATACTCAATATAAAGTTCTCCCCATTCTACCATTTTGGCTCGAAACTCTTCTTTTGTGAGATTGTCATAGTAATAGGAAAAAAGACGGGTAAAATCACTTAGACGTAAATCTCCCCAGATGTCATCTTGTAATAAGTGGGTTTTCCCATGTGGATTTCTTTACGCATAGCCTCTATTGACAAGTGAGCACGTTCAAACTGCTCTGCGATGAAATGGCCCAGTACGGGATGATTAAATTTTTTCATGTTTATAATTTTATTAGTTGTTAAATACATTGTATTATATGTTAATTTTATGCATATCCGTTCAGACATGTCTGAACGATATATTTAAAAGCTATTTCTACCTTCGCCCCGCGTTTTGAAAATTCAAGGCGATAATCAAAAAATATAAATGTTATGACAAACGATTTCAGAATGTCTTATTTCATGCCTCCCATTGCTCCCATCAAAAATGAACTGGGGCGGATTGTTACTCCTGCAACACTTATTCCCTCCTGCGAAGTCTCCGTAGAACAAGTTTTTCAAATGATAACCTGTAACGAGAATCTCAAAATTCTGACCGGACAAGTACGCAATTCCGGAGATATACGGACAGCAAAAGCATCACTATTGCCTTATGTGACTCCCTGTGGTACGTTCTCGCGTCGAAACAGCAAATGTTTCGTAGCTTCTTCACATCTGGTGGTGGTAGATATCGACCATCTCGACTCCTATCAGGAGGCAGTAGAAATGCGCAACACATTGTTTAATGACCACCTTCTGCGTCCTGTACTCACGTTTATCAGTCCCAGCGGACGGGGTGTGAAAGCATTCGTACCCTACGATCATTTACCCATGGCTAACGACACAAACAGTATCATCGAAAATATAAAGCTGGCAATGATGTTCACTGTGTTGCTCTATGGTACTGAAACACCTCCTCCATTCGGAGAAAAACGCAAAGGGGTAGACTTTTCCGGTAAGGACATTGTAAGGTCTTGTTTTCTTAGTCATGATCCGGGAGCGTTGTTTAGAAACAACAAATAATTAGATATTAAAAACTATAAATTAAAATTATGGACGAAATTGAATCGTTATGCCGCCTCTGTGAGGCGGTTGAAACTGCAGGAGCGGATATTGCCCCTACGTATGCTGAATATGTACAACTGGCGTTCGCCATCGCAACGGATTGCGGAGAAGCGGGACGCGAGTTTTTCCATCGGTTGTGCCGGGTATCTGCCAAGTACGAACGGGAACATGCCGAACGGATATTCTCCAACGCACTTACCACCCGGCATGGAGATGTCCATCTGGGCACTGCATTCCATCTTGCTGAAAAGGCGGGTGTAACTCTCTGCAAAGAGGGAGTGATGAACCACCGGAAAAATGCAAAAAATGCAGGAAATGCACCGTCCAAAAATCTCACACACACGCACGTGTATAATAAGGTGGACAATGAAGAACCGGACGAATCCGAAGAGCTGCAGGACGGGAGTGACCCGAACCAGCCATTGCCCTCTTTCACCGAAGCGGACTGGCCGAAAATCCTGTTGCTCATCATGAGTTATGCCACCAGCCCCACACAACGCGATGTCATGCTGCTCGGAGCATTGACCGCCATAGGTGCCAGCATGGAGCGATATGTGAGATGTCCATACGCCGGCAAACTCCAGTCTCCTTGCCTGCAAAGTTTTATTGTAGCCCCTTCCGCCTCGGGTAAGGGAATTCTTTCGTTCATCCGGCTGCTTGTAGAGCCTATTCATGACGAGATCCGCCAAAAAGTAGCGGAAGAGGTCAAGGCCTACAAAAAAGAGAAAGCCGCATACGATACCATGGGAAAGGAGCGCTGCAAAATGGAAGCTCCTCAAATGCCCAAGAATAAAATGTTCCTCATCTCGGGCAATAACACCGGAACAGGTATTCTGCAAAATATCATGGATGCCAACGGCACAGGACTTATCTGCGAAACCGAAGCGGATACCATCTCCGCTGCTATCGGTTCTGAATACGGACACTGGAGCGATACACTCCGCAAAGCATTCGACCACGATCGTCTGTCGTACAACCGGCGCACCGACCAGGAATACCGGGAGGTAAAGAAAAGCTATCTCTCCCTCCTGCTTTCCGGCACACCCGCACAAGTAAAACCACTCATTCCCTCGACAGAGAACGGTCTTTTCTCGCGCCAGCTGTTTTATTATATGCACGGTATATGGACATGGATCAACCAGTTTGAAAGTGGCGAAACCGATCTGGAAGCCATCTTCACAGGCATAGGCCTGGAATGGAAAAAGCAACTGGACCTGATGAAAGCACACGGGCTTCATACGCTCCGGCTCACTGATGAGCAAAAGCAAGAGTTCAATGCCCTCTTTGCCGATCTTTTTTTCCGTTCGGGACTTGCCAACGATAACGAAATGAGCAGTTCCATAGCCCGTCTGGCTGTCAATACGTGCCGCATCATGGCAGAAATAGCTATGATACGTGCACTGGAATGCGACCAGCCTTATCAGTTCAAGGGTTCTTCCGCCCCTCTGCTGACTCCTGACAAGGAGATTGCCGCCGATAATATCAAAGACGGCATTATCACCCGTTGGGATGTGACAATCACCGCTGAAGATTTCCATGCGGTGCTGGAACTTGTAACTCCGCTCTATCGTCATGCCACACATATCTTATCTTTTCTTCCTTCCACAGAGGTCAAACATAGAGCCAATGCCGACCGGGATGCACTTTTTGAAATAATGGGCAACCAGTTCACCCGCGCACAGTTGTTGGAGCAGGCTGAAAAGATGAAAATCAAACCTAACACTGCTCTTAGCTGGCTGAACCGTCTGATAAAAAAAGGATTGCTTATCAATACAGACGATAAAGGCGTTTATACGCGTACGCATGTGTGCGTGTGTTAGGGAACCCTCGGAAAAAGTGCATTTTTTGCATTTATATAACAACAGGACGTTTCATGAATCCTAAAGCGGCGCTTTAGAAGTGGTAAAGCATAGCTTTACGATTGCTAAAGCGGTGCTTTACTTTTCCGCTCTTCTAAGGTTCTCCCAAGGCATCTACAATCACTCTCACCTCCAACGGGGTGAATGAGCGGCGCTTTGATTCGTAACCTAAGTCGTACAGGCGTTGCAGAAGTCCGGGACATAAAGAGATCCATTTCTTCATCTTTCGATATGCAGCAATGTCAGTTAGTTCCGGAGAATAAAGTTGAGCCAGTTCCATGCGGCCGTAGGCGCGTATTTTGAATTCGTTCATGATGAATAAGTTTCTGATTTACAATTACAAAAATAACAAAACATATTCACATATCCTACGTTTTTCCATTGAATAACCGACCGTTACTGCGCATAATTGACAACAATCGCGTGCAACTGTAGACTATTGATTTCTGCGGGTTTCAGGGTTGTATCTTTGTATCGTCGAAAGGGAAAAGAATCCCCCGGACACAATGTTTAACCCTTTAATTTATTGTTTTATGATTCGTTACAAAATTTATCAAAACCAACAGCAAAAAGGCCTGAATGCAGGCAAGTGGTTCGCCCGTGCGGTAAGCGACGAGACGTTTGATTTGGCTAAGCTTGCCGAACACATGTCAAAACACAATTCACCGTATTCCGGTGGTGTCATCAAAGGTGTGCTTTCCGACATGGTAGACTGCATCAAGGAACTGCTGCTCGACGGCAAATGTGTGAAAATCGACGACCTTGCCATCTTTGGTGTGGGCATCCGCAGTAAGGCAGCTGATACGCTGGAAGATTTCTCATTGGAGAAAAACATCACTGGTATGCGTCTGAAAGCCCGTGCTACCGGTAATTTGTCAACCACCAACCTGAAACTCGACAGCCAGTTGAAACAGCAGGCCGAATATCAGAAACCAACAACTGCCGGAGGAGGTTCTGATTCGGGTGATACCCCTGATCCGAAACCGGATGGTGGCGGTGAAGCGCCTGATCCGGCTGCTTAATCCTAAATCCTTTATTTTTAATCTTTAAAAAAGTAACATCATGAGTAATTCATCTTCTCCCCGCTCCGTATGGAGCTTCATCATCAAAGTGATTATCACCGTTGCCACCGCTATCGGAGGTCTGATCGGAGTACAGAGCTGTATGTAGCCTTATGCGTACCATCACTCTGATTATCATTCATTGCAGTGCCACGCCGGAAGGAAAGTCCCTTTCGGCGGAGGCTTGCCGTCAAGATCATATCCTTCACCGGAGATTCCGTGACATCGGCTATCATTTCTACATCACCCGGGATGGAGAAATCTACCAAGGCCGTCCTCTGGAAAAGGTCGGGGCACACTGCCGTGACCATAACACCCATTCGATAGGTATTTGTTACGAAGGAGGGCTGGATATGGCGGGACGTCCCAAAGACACGCGTACATTGGCACAACGGGCTTCTTTGCTCGGTCTGCTCCGCGAATTGAGGAAAATATTTCCTAAGACGTTGATTGTAGGCCATCATGATTTGAATCCGATGAAGGAGTGTCCGTGTTTTAATTGTACGGAGGAGTACCGGGAATTAGATGGTATTATCTAAGTATATTGACCAGCAAACTGGCAATAGATACCAGGATGGAAAATCCCGAAACCCACATCGTCGTACTTGTTCCGATGTCTGCGCTCTGCGCTTTGGTTTTATTAGGAGTGACATACAGGATGTCATTCTGTTGCAACTGATAGTAAGGAGACAATAACAAATCCGCGTCGTTCAGATTGAGTGTAACAAACTGTTTATGCCCATTCCTGTCTTCGCGGATTAGTTTTACATTATCACGAACACCATAAATAGTCAAATCTCCTGCCATGGCAAGGGCCTCGAGCACATTGATCTGCTCATTCACTACCGGATAAACACCGGGAGAGGCCACTTCGCCCAAAACGGAAACTTTAAAACCGGACATACGGACTACTACCGTAGGTCTTTCTTTCACGTAAGATTTCAGTCTATCCGTTATCAGGTTTTCAGCTTCACGACTTGTTAAACCGTTCAAAGGAAGTTTTCCCAAAACCGGATAATTGATATTTCCCTGATCGTCCAATAGAAACGTACTGCCTTGCGCATTGAAAGGCTGCGAAACAACCGGATCGGAAGTGGAAACAAGAATGGAAACTTCATCACCCGGTATCAGCCTCGCGTCCTGAACAGGCGCAACTTGCGTATTCGCCTGTTTCAAAATCTCCGCATCCTGCAAGTAAGGTACTTTCTTATAGGACTGGCAAGCCGAGAGAAAGAAGAAAAAGAATATCAGTACAAAAGCACCGGATAATTTCGTATTCATGTAAATGGTGGATAAATGATGACGGGATTAGTTTTTCTCGCAGACAGCCTCAACATAGCCAATAGGCATATTAACGCAAGCGCATCCCAGCATATTCAGCCGGACGGCAATCTTGCTTTTGCCATCGACATTGACCAGTTCACCAACCAGCCCGGTCAGAGGTCCTTTCACAACACGGACCTTCTCACCACGTGCCAAAGGAGAGCTGTTCATACAAATAGCTTCCTCGGAATAGTCGAGCATGAAACGGAAACGAGCCATCTGCTCATCTGGAATCACCGCCGGAGAGCTCTCACCACGCATCACCATATAACGGCTCACTGTAGAAAAACCCAGAACTTCTTTGCGTTCTTTCGGATTTACGTGCACAAACACCATCATTGGAAGAAGGACAGACTCAACTACCTTGCGCCGGTCACTCCACTGATGAATTTCTTGTTGGACAGGGACGAAATTCTCGATCCCCATTTTGTCTAAACGTTCGGCTACCTTCTTCTCGTGGTGCATACGAACCAGAGCAACATACCAGCGTTTAGAGTGTGCTACGCCTTCCCCTGTCCCATCGCTAGGCCCAGCACTAAGTGATTTTGGTTTTGTTAAAATCATGTTTTTTTACCCCATGTTATTCCGTTACTTCTTAGGTAACGGACAATACACACACAAGGCGCGCGTCTCTATAAAAATGGAAATCACATATAGGAATAGGGCACAAGAAAGGAACTGCCTAATACTCAACAGGAAAAATCCAGAGATTAGGCAATAAAAAGTTTAGAACATGAAAATAAAGTTATTTCATGTTCGGATAGTTTTTTTCCTATATTTCAGATAAAACGAAAAAAAGTGGAAGAATATTTGCTTACTATTTATGTTTTTGTCTATCTTTGCGTCAAATTTAAGTTCCGTTACCTAAGAAGTAACACACATACTTTAGTTCTGAATACTAATACTTTGCACTTTTTTCCCTGCCTACACAACAGTTTTTAATGTAAGATAAATTCCCTTTATTTACCTCTGTACGTTCTTTAAGTCCAAAGCCTTTCAAATAGATTTGTGTGGTTTTTATAGATTTATGGCCCAATGATTCACTAATCATTTCAATAGGTACTCCCCGATACTTCGCTGTCGTTGCCCAAGAATGGCGAAGTGTATAGGAAGTGACTGGAGATTGCAAATGCAAGGCTCTTGCCAAGTCCTTCAAACAATTATTGAATTGGCGAAGAGCGGACTGATATTCCCGGTACCCTCTTTCATCCAGACGTTTTTGATCGCCGCTAAGGATGTCAAACAGATAATCCGGACAATCGGGTTGTGCATCTTCCCTATTGCGAAGCTGGTTAATCATTTCACTGGCTGTATCAAGTACTTCCACACTCATCGGGGTTTTAGTTTTGATACGGTTGTATCGCAACACATTCTGTTCCAAAGCCGATTTCTCCAGGTGAGCCAGATCAGCGAACGACATTCCACAAAACTGGAACATCAGGGCAGCAATAGCCTGTGTACGACGCAAACGCTCCGATTTGGGGTCCTCATACAGAAGCTTATGCAATTCGACAGCAGGCAGGGCCTTCTTCTGGCGAACATCGACACCGGTATAAACATCATGAAACAGTCGCGGCACATAAGGCGCAATGCCCGCTTCTACTCCCCGGTTATAAATACTACGAAGCATACGCATATACGTAGAGATCGTGTTGGGCTTCAAGCCACACTCGTAAAGATACTGCCCGTAGCGTCGTAAACTTTCCCGGGTGACTTGTCTGAACGACACATTGAGCGTGCCGCAGAACTTGCTGAAAGAGAAGAGAGCATTCTTGTAGACATGCGCCGTAGAATAGCGTCCCTCCTTTCGCAAACGGCCGATGTAGAACTCTGCACATCGGCTAAATCCATTTTTGTTCCTCATTACATCACTAGTTATTTTATATATTATGCCATTTGGCTAGCGGCAAAAGAACGAATCTTTTTGTGTGTTCCAGATAAACTTTTTAATAAATATAGTTAAAGAGTTTTTTGCCGTTTTTATTCTATTAGTAATAAAAAAGTCATCCGCCTTTGCCCATCATGAGGATGAAACAAAGTCGGATGACCTTCATTTTGTACGCTATTATCTTATACGTATGTTTCCAGCAATTTCACACTTCCTCCTTCGGGAGTGATAGTGACATCTTGCGTGGTAGCAGGCAACAGGATAGATTCTCCTGCACTAACAGTCAGTTCATTACCTTCATTGTCTCTCATTGTACATGATCCTTCCATACAGATAAAGATCACGAATGAATCGAGTTCGGAATAGTCACAACTGATTTCTTCGGTCATGTCATACAGAGAAGTCGTGAAGTAAGTGCAGGCAACCAGTTCTACCGGTTCGTCCTTCAACGGTTCGTATTTAGTACGATAGTCATCCAATACTTCGTAGTTGATGGCTTCACGGGCTAAATCGGTGTGAAGTTCGCGGGTTTTACCATTCGCATCTTTACGGTTGAAATCGTAGATACGATAAGTTATATCAGAAGTTTGCTGAATCTCGGCGATGAAAGAACCTGCCCCGATGCTGTGCACGCGTCCGGCAGGAAGGAAGAATACATCACCCGGATGAATTTCATATTCCTGCAATACGTCGGTAATCGTATTGTTCAACACGCGTTCTTTATATTCTTTCGGGGTAATCTGTTCAGAGAATCCTGAACGCAATTTAGCTCCTTTGTCGGCATCTACCACATACCACATCTCGGTTTTTCCCATCGAATTGTGGCGTTTCTTCGCCAACTCATCTGTTGGGTGTACCTGGATTGACAAATCCTGTTTGGCGTCGATGAACTTAATGAGCAGTGGGAATTTATTGCCGAAACGGGCATAATTCGCTTCACCAACCAGTTCCTCACGATACTTTCTTACCATATCGGCCAAGGTTAAACCTTTATCCGGGCCATTAGCCACTACGGATTCATTGTTCTCAACACCGGAAATCTCCCAGCTTTCTCCTACTCCTTTCAAGTCTGAATTCAAATGCTTGAACGGAATAATTTTGTCGCCCCCCCAAAGCGTCTGCTTCAGAATAGGTTCGAATTTTAATGGATACATTTTTGTTTTTCTTGTTATAAACTTAGATTAAATTCGCTCGGATTGTTACAATCCGGGAACAAATATACAAAAAATAGTTCAGTTTTTAAGAAAAGGAGGATGAAAATTCATTTAAGAAATCATCTTTTGTCCTTGCATCCAAAGAAGATGAAGTAATAAAGCTAAACTTTCCTAAAGCACCTGTCATATTTAGTCGGAATAATTTGTGAGTAAGAAAGAATTTCCCTTTATTTGCAGGAAATTTTTAATAATACCAGACATGAATAACACATTCCCAACAGAAGGGAATCTATCAGGGCTCAGCCGGAAAGATTTCCAAAAGGATATAAATGATAAGAAAACTGATTTATTTATCCTCAAAAACACAAAGGGAATGGAAGTAGCTGTAACAAATTACGGATGCGCCATTCTTTCTATCATGGTACCGGACAAAAACGGTAAGTATGCCAATGTAATCCTCGGACACGACAGCATCGACCACGTCATCAACAGCCCGGAACCTTTCCTAAGCACTACTATCGGACGCTACGGCAACCGCATCGCCAAAGGAAAATTCACTCTGTTCGGCGAAGAACATGAACTCACAATCAACAACGGACCTAACTCCCTGCACGGAGGACCTACCGGTTTCCACGCTCGTGTATGGGACGCTATACAACTTGACGAGAGCACAGTGCAATTCAACTATGTTTCTGCCGATGGCGAAGAAGGATTCCCCGGCAACCTGGAAGTAGAAATGACCTACCGCCTGGAAAACGAAGTAAACGCACTGACTATCGAATACCGCGCAACAACCGACAAAGCCACAGTCGTTAATCTGACTAACCACGGTTTCTTCAACCTCGCCGGTATCTCCACTCCTACTCCTACCGTCAACGACCACATCGTTACTATTAACGCTGATTTCTATACGCCTATCGACGAAGTTTCTATCCCAACAGGCGAAATTGCCAAAGTAGAGGGTACTCCGATGGATTTCCGCACTCCGCATACCGTAGGCGAACGTATCAATGACAAATTCCAGCAACTGATTTTCGGTGCCGGTTACGACCACTGCTATGTACTGAACAAGATAGAGAGCGGCTCACTCGACCTGGCTGCTACTTGCAAAGACCCAAAAAGCGGCCGTATCATGGAAGTGTATACCACCGAAGCCGGCGTGCAACTCTATACAGGCAACTGGCTGAATGGATTTGAAGGCGCACACGGAGCTACATTCCCTGCAAGAAGCGCTATCTGCTTTGAAGCACAGTGTTTCCCGGATACCCCGAACAAACCGCATTTCCCATCGGCTACTTTGCTGCCGGGTGATGAATACCAACAGATCACTGTCTACAAGTTTGCTGTGGAAGAATAAGATTTGAAAAAACAACTAACCTAATTTTATAAACTAACAATTTTTTTTGAACCATGACACAAGAAAAAAAGAACGGTAAAATCATTGCAATCATTACGATGATTTTCCTTTTTGGTATGATTTCATTTGTTACCAACCTCGCTGCTCCTATGGGTATCGTGTTGAAAAACCAGTTTGACGTATCAAACGCATTAGGTATGCTGGGAAACTTCGGAAACTTTATTGCATACGCAGTAATGGGTATTCCGAGCGGTATCCTGTTGCAACGCGTGGGTTATAAGAAAACAGCACTGATCGCAGTAGCTATCGGTTTCATTGGCGTAGGTATCCAATTCTTATCCGGTCATTCAAGCCCGGAAATGGCATTTGCCGTTTATTTGATTGGTGCATTCGTAGCAGGTTTCTCTATGTGTTTGCTTAACACTGTTGTAAACCCGATGTTGAACAAACTGGGTGGCGAAGGTAACAAAGGTAACCAGCTTATCCAGGTAGGTGGATCTTTCAACTCTGTAATGGCTACCATTACTCCGATGTTTGTAGGTATCCTGATCGCCGGATCTATCGAAAAAGCTACTATTTCTCAAATATTCCCTGTGATGTACACTGCTATGGCTGTGTTCGCTTTCGCATTCTTCGTACTTCTGTTTGTACAAATCCCCGAACCTAATGCCAATGCTGCAACAGAGCCTATCGGCAAATTGATGAAGGGTGCTTTAAAGTTCCGTCATTTCATCTTGGGAGCTATTGCAATCTTTGTATATGTAGGTATTGAAGTTGGTGTACCGGGTACTTTGAATCTATTCCTGACAGACCCTGTAGAAAAAGGCGGAGCAGGTATCGCTTCTACTATTTCAGGTTTCGTGGTAGGAACTTATTGGTTCTTAATGTTGATCGGCCGTCTGGCAGGCGCATCACTCGGTGCTAAAATTTCCAGTAAAGCGATGCTTACGTTTACATCTGCACTGGGTTTGATTTTAGTATTCCTTGCTATCTTCTCTTCTACCGGAACATTGGTTAACCTGCCTGTACTTCAACAGAGTGCTACCGGCGGTTTGTCATTCGGTTTTGCTGAAGTACCTATCAACGCTATGTATTTGGTATTAGTAGGTCTTTGTACTTCTATCATGTGGGGTGGTATTTTCAACCTTGCAGTAGAAGGACTAGGAAAATATCTGGCTGCTGCTTCCGGTCTGTTTATGGTACTGGTATGCGGTGGAGGTATCCTGCCTGTAATTCAAGGATGGGTAGCTGACGTAGCCGGTTTCATGGCTAGCTATTGGGTAATTATCGCTGCTCTGGCTTACTTGCTGTACTACGGTCTGGTAGGTTGCAAGAACGTAAATAAAGACATTCCAGTAGAATAAAAAATCTGAATTTAATTTATTCACCTTATAAAATTGATTTATCATGGATATAGAACACGTAAGAAGTCGCTTCATTAAGCATTTTGATGGAACTACAGGATTTATATATGCCTCTCCGGGTCGTATCAACCTGATTGGCGAACATACTGACTACAACGGTGGATTCGTATTCCCCGGAGCTGTAGACAAAGGTATGCTTGCTGAAATCAAACCGAACGGCACTGACAAAGTAAGAGCTTATTCTATCGACCTGAAAGATTATGTAGAATTTGGTCTGAACGAAGAGGATGCTCCACGTGCCAGCTGGGCAAGATATATTTTCGGTGTATGCCGTGAAATGATTAAACGTGGCGTTGACGTGAAGGGATTCAATACTGCTTTTGCAGGTGATGTGCCTCTGGGTGCAGGTATGTCTTCTTCTGCTGCTTTGGAAAGTACGTATGCTTTCGCATTGAACGAACTGTTCGGTGAAAACAAAATAGATAAATTTGAATTGGCTAAAGTGGGCCAGGCAACAGAACATAACTACTGCGGTGTTAACTGCGGTATCATGGACCAGTTTGCTTCTGTGTTCGGTAAAGCAGGCAGCTTGATCCGTCTGGATTGCCGTTCACTGGAATATCAGTATTTCCCATTCCATCCGGAAGGCTATCGTCTGGTTCTGATGGATTCAGTGGTTAAACACGAATTGGCTTCTTCTGCTTACAACAAGCGTCGTCAAAGCTGTGAAGCTGCTGTTGCCGCTATCCAGAAAAAACATCCGCACGTAGAATTCCTGCGCGACTGTACGATGGCTATGCTGGAAGAAGCGAAAGCTGATATCAGCGCTGAAGACTATATGCGTGCAGAATATGTAATCGAAGAAATCCAACGTGTACTCGATGTTTGCGAGGCATTGGAAAAGGATGATTACGAAACTGTAGGTAAGAAGATGTACGAAACTCATCACGGCATGAGCAAGCTGTACGAAGTAAGCTGCGAAGAACTCGACTTCCTGAATGACTGCGCTAAAGAATACGGTGTGACTGGTTCACGCGTAATGGGTGGTGGCTTCGGTGGTTGTACGATCAACCTTGTTAAGGATGAGTTGTATGATAACTTCGTTGAAAAAACAAAAGCTGCTTTCAAAGCTAAATTCGGCAGAAGCCCGAAAGTGTATGACGTAGTAATCGGCGACGGTTCTCGTAGACTGGAATAAGAATTTATTCGTTATTAAATAAGTAATAAGGGCGGCTTCCGTGATGGGAGCCGCCCTTATTTTTTACACGGCATAATAACACACAATCTCAACTCTATTCTCTTAAAATGAGAAAAATTCTCATTTTAAGAGAATTATCTAAAACTATTCGTATCTTTGCCATGTTCTATAGAATAGACAACTTAATATAAAAACAATATGATAATCAATTTTACAGTAGGCAACTATCGTTCGTTCAAAGACAAAAAGGTTTTGAGCATGGAAGCTACCGCTATTAAAGAATTGAATGAATCTGTTATAGAAAAAGAAGGATATAGACTACTTCCATCAGCTGTTATTTATGGAGCTAACTCAAGTGGAAAAAGTAACTTTTTAAAAGCGATTGGCAAATTTGGAGAGATAGTCAACTATTCTTCTAAAATGAGTTCTACAGATAAATTAAATATTACTCCTTTCTTATTAAACCAAAATCAACTCAAGAACCATCATTTTTTGAAATAGAAATACTGATAGATAACCAAACATATACGTATGGCTTTACCGCAGACAATCTGAAGGTTTATGAAGAGTGGTTATATATAAAAGAGGGAAAAGCAAAAAAGGAAAATGCTTATTTGTTCGTACAGAAGAAGGAATCGGAATAGCTGACGAGTATAATGAAGGCAAAGGTTTGGAAGAAAAGGTACGTGACAATGGACTATTTTTATCTACAATTGATTCTTTTAACGGTGAAATTGCCAAAAAAATTTATTCATAAAATTGACTGTATCTGGGTAATATCAGGTATCGACCATGAATCTTGGTCTGTATTTACAAATGATATGTGTAATAATAAAAATCCAGAACTTAGCTTTCAACAAGAGATTCAAGATTTCTTGAAATCTATGAATGTAGGGTTTAACAGATTTGAACTTCCCGAAGATGAAAAGTTGGCAAAAGAAGTAAAAGCATACACCATACATAATTTGTATAACGAACAGGAAGAAGTCATTGGAGAAACCCGCTTTTCCATGAAAGAGCATGAGTCATCGGGTACTAACAAACTATTCGATTTGGCCGCCTTAGTTATTGGTCAATTGGCGTTGGGAGGTCTACTAGTTATAGACGAACTCGATTCCAAGCTCCATCCATTACTGACTCAACATATTATTAAACTTTTCAACAATCCAAAAACAAATCCCAAGGGAGCTCAACTAATATTTGCTACCCACGACACCAATTTACTGAATGTAAAAACATTCCGTAGGGATCAGATTTGGTTTACGGAAAAAGATCATTCGGAAGCTACCGACCTCTATTCATTAGCAGAATTCAGAGAACCGGAAGGAAACAAGATTCGGAAAGACCGTAGTTTTGAAAAAGATTATATCAACGGACGTTACGGCGCAATTCCATATATTAAAGATTAATACACAATGAGTAGACTGCTGCCGAAACATCGGTTTGAGGAAATAAAAAGAGAACAAAGACAGGCAAAACTGGATAAAAGAAGAAAAGTAGCAGTACGCAATGTATCTGTTAGTTTCCTTATCGTATGTGAAGGTGAAAGAACTGAACCTAACTATTTCAAGGCTTTAATAAAAGACCGTTATTCGGATATCCGTGAGGTTACAATTGAAGGTAAGGGACAAGGTACAGTCAGTCTTATCAAAGAAACCATAGCTATTCGTGATAAATCAAATAAAGAGTTTGACAGGGTATGGGCTGTTTTTGATAAGGATGACTTTAATGATTTCAATGACGCCATACAGCTTGCAAAAAAGAATCATATTCTTTGCGCATGGTCTAATGAGTCATTCGAACTTTGGTATTATCTACATTTTCAATATTTGGATACCGGCATATCCCGTTCTCAATACATTGAGAAAATAGAAAGGGAAATACAAAATAGAACAAATGATTCAAACTACCGATATAAAAAGAAATCACCGGAAACTTTCGACATATTACAACGTATAGGAGATGAATCATTAGCTATCAAACACGCTCAACGCTTAAGAGAATCATTTTCGGGAACAGATTATGCGGCTCACAAGCCTTGTACTACTGTATATGAGCTAGTAGAAGAACTAACTCATCCTGAAAAGTTATTATGATCATAACATAACTATACATCAAGAAGGGCGGCTTCCGTGATGGGAGCCGCCCTTACTTTTTACAATTAACAAAAATCTAGAACCTATTGGTCTAATAACATCTAATTAGTTCTACTTATTTCTTCGTGAACTTATATACCGCGAACGTAGTGGGTTCCAGTTCGGTAGTAAACACGTTGCCTTCAATAGATACCGGAGTTTCCTGCGGAACGATGGCAAAAGGTTGCTCAAGTGTATTATCCTTATCCAAATCAATCGAACGAAGTTTGATACAACGGCCATTAGACAATACATCTTGTTTTTTTAATCCTTCAAAATTCAAGGTAATTGGCTGTATTGTGGCGGAAGTATTGGCAACCTTTACAATCAGTTCATTCTTATCCTTATCGAAAACAGCACTGGCAAAGAGTCCGTTCTGTCCTTCGGCTCCCGTTACATTTTTCTTGTTCATGGTAAGGGGAAGTACATTTGTTCCTTTGTTTTGTGCATACAGTTGTTGTACATAATAGCTAGTGGTACGCACAGAGTTCAGGTTATCGAACCAAATCATATCAGGACGCCATTGCCATCCTTCCACATGAGCGAAAAGCGGAGCATAGGTAGCCATGTGAACGATGTCAGCATTACGTTCCAATCCGGTCATGAAAGCAGCTTCGAGCAAAGCAGCATGATAATGGTTCCATTTCTTTCCTTTTCCATGGCAGGCATATTCGCCGGCAAAGACTTTCGGACCTTTACGATCGTAGTTATCATAGCGGGCACCTTGTGCCAGGAACCAACTTTCGGGACGATAAAAATGTTCGTCCACCAAATCGGCTTTCAGACGTTTCATTTCAGGCCACAAGTAATCAAATTCTTTTCCTTCGGAATTCGGACCGGAGCTACCTACTATTTTAATTTCCGGGTGAGCTTTACGAATGGCTTTGATAAACGGTTCGAGACGTTCGGGATATTCTTTTCCCCATTGTTCGTTACCGATACCGACAAACTTCAGGTTAAACGGTGCAGGATGTCCCATATCGGCACGTACCTTTCCCCATTTGGTATTCACGTCTCCATTAGCAAACTCAATCAGATCGAGTGCATCCTGAATATAGTTATCCAAATCACAAACGGCTACGTGAGCTTTCGGATCATTATTCTGATATTGGCAGGAAAGTCCGCAATTCAGAATCGGCAGAGGTGCCGCACCCATTTCTTCAGACAGCAGGAAATATTCGTAGAATCCCAATCCATAGCTTTGATAATAATCAGGGAAGAATCGGTGAGTAAAAGTATACTGCCAACGATTTTCATTTAAGGGACGGTTCTCTACCGGGCCAACTGATTTTTTCCAGTCGTAACGAGTCTCCAGGTCGGTACCTTCTACAATGCAACCACCGGGAAAGCGAAAGACTCCGGGATGAATATCCGCCAATGCTTGTGCCAAATCTTTACGAAGACCATTTTCGTGTCCCTTCCAAGTATCAACCGGGAAAAGAGAGACGTGCTCCAAATCTACTGTTCCTTTGGAAGTAAGGAAAATACGAAGTACGGATTTCGGATGAGTACTGCCGGGCTTCAAGATTATCTGGTATTTTTTCCAGTCCTTAGAATCAATCGTAAGATTCCCTGCGACAAGCGCCTGACGTTCGCCCATTGATTGGGTATCTACAAGTTCGATTCTCAATGTTTCTTTCGTACTTCCTTGCGGCAAACGCGCCCAAACGGAGAAGCGATACTCCTCCCCCTTCTTGACACCGATACCAAAGAAACCTTCGTTATCCAATCCGGTATGTTTATGTGCATGTCCGGGGTTAGAAAGGCGCACGTAATGCGGATTGCGTTCAAAAGGGCCATCATTCATTAAGGATACTTTTCCATACGTTTTCCATCCCATCAGGTGTTGTGGAAATTCAAAGGAACGATTCTTCACCAGTTCGGCATAAAGTCCGCCGTCGGCAGCATAGTTGATGTCCTCAAAAAAGAGTCCGTACATAGTAGGTTGGATTTCTGCACCCAGCTTCTTCGTCTGTATCACCAACTCATTAGTTTGCGCATGAAGCGCAAGGTTAGTAGACAAGGCTAATACTGCCAATAAATTTGCGTATCTTCTCATGGTTCTCAATAAAAAATTATATATAGTTAAAATGCAAAGATAATCAGATTCTCTATTTTCCCCGTACCCGATTTTATCATTAACAGGTGTATATCGGTCAAAAAGGATCAAATTCCATTCATTTGCACAATTTTCCATCCGTATCTGATATTTATAATACGAAACCAGATCAAAAAATACCTATTAACCCGCTCTATTATATGAAAAATAAACGGATGGAAAGCGTACATTTATATATATAATAAGGTGTATGGGAAATCATAAAATATACCGTTTATGCTGCATAACATACAAGAGTGTATTTGATACACCAAACAAAAGTGTTACTTTTACACCCAAAATAAGATAAATATCTCATTTACATTAAAAATAAAACCATGAAAAAACATTTTCTACTTGCAGGATTTGCCGCGCTGATGCTGGTTGCGTGCAATAACAAGCCGGCTTCCGAGCTGACCTTGTCCGGTCTTGATCCGGTAAAATTTCAAACAGAAGTGAACAATGCCAAAACAGCTCTTTACACCTTAAAGAACAAGGCAGGCATGGAAGTATGCATCACTAACTTCGGAGGACGTATCGTGTCTGTCATGGTACCCGACAAGAACGGTAAGATGCAAGATGTAGTTTTAGGTTTTGACAGCATTGCTGACTATATTAATGTACCCAGCGACTTCGGTGCTTCTATCGGACGCTATGCAAACCGTATCAACCAAGGACGTTTCGCATTGGACGGTGACACGATCCAACTGCCGCAAAACAATTTCGGCCACTGCCTGCACGGAGGTCCGAAAGGTTGGCAATACAAAGTTTATGAAGCTAATCTGATTGATCCGACAACGCTGGAACTGACACTTGTCTCACCGGACGGAGACGAAAACTTCCCGGGTAATGTGACAGCTAAAGTGACTTACAAACTGACTGAAGACAACGCTATCGACATCAAATATAGCGCAACTACCGATAAAAAGACGATCATCAATATGACCAACCACTCTTACTTCAACCTGGCTGGTGATCCGTCAAAAGCTTCAACCGACAATATATTGTATGTGAACGCAGACTACTATACCCCAGTAGACAGCACCTTTATGACTACAGGCGAAATCGCTCCGGTGAAAGACACTCCGATGGACTTCACCACTCCGAAAGCTGTAGGCAAAGAGATCGACAACTACGATTTCGTTCAACTGAAGAACGGAAAAGGATATGACCACAACTGGGTACTCAACACAAAGGGAGATCTTTCGCAAGTTGCTGCAAAACTCACCTCACCTGAAAGCGGTATTACTCTGGAAGTATATACCAACGAACCGGGTGTACAGGTTTACACAGGAAACTTCCTCGACGGAACCGTAACCGGAAAGAAAGGCATCGTTTACAACCAACGTGCTTCTGTGTGTCTGGAGACACAACATTATCCTGACAGTCCTAACAAGGCAGACTGGCCTTCTGTTGTACTGGAACCGGGACAAACTTATAATAGTGAATGTATTTTCAAATTTTCTGTAGAGAAATAATATTAACTCATAAATCATATTTATTGTGGAAGCATTAGATTGGCTAGTAATCGGAGTCTTTTTTCTGGCTCTGATCGGTATTATTGTTTGGGTAGTCAGACAAAAACAAAATGACTCGGCAGATTATTTCTTGGGCGGACGCGACGCAACATGGCTTGCGATCGGTGCCTCTATTTTCGCATCCAACATCGGTTCGGAACACTTGATCGGACTGGCAGGAGCCGGTGCATCCAGTGGTATGGCTATGGCACACTGGGAAATTCAGGGATGGATGATCTTGATTCTGGGATGGGTGTTTGTACCCTTCTACACACGAAGCATGGTATATACAATGCCGGAATTTCTGGAACGCCGCTATAATCCTCAATCACGTACCATCCTGTCGGTCATCTCTTTGGTAAGTTATGTGTTAACCAAAGTAGCTGTGACTGTATATGCCGGTGGTCTTGTATTCCAACAAGTATTCGGTATCAAAGAGCTTTGGGGAATTGATTTCTTCTGGATTGCAGCTATCGGTCTGGTAGTGTTAACTGCACTTTATACGATCTTCGGTGGTATGAAATCAGTTCTTTACACTTCTGTTCTTCAAACCCCTATCCTACTGCTAGGATCATTAATAATTCTGGTACTCGGCTTCAAAGAATTAGGTGGATGGGACGAAATGATGAGAGTCTGTGGGGCTGTTACCGTAAATGATTACGGTGATACAATGACTAACCTGATCCGTAGCAATGATGATGCAAACTTCCCTTGGTTGGGCGCTTTGATCGGTTCGGCTATTATCGGTTTCTGGTACTGGTGTACCGACCAGTTCATCGTTCAACGTGTACTTTCAGGTAAAAATGAAATGGAAGCTCGTCGTGGTACTATTTTCGGTGCTTATCTGAAATTGTTGCCTGTATTCCTTTTCTTGATTCCTGGTATGATCGCATTTGCATTACATCAAAAATATATCGGTGCCGGTGGCGAAGGTTTCTTGCCGATGCTGGCCAACGGAACAGCAAATGCTGATGCCGCTTTCCCGACATTAGTAGCCAAATTACTTCCTGCCGGTGTGAAAGGTTTGGTAGTATGTGGTATTCTTGCCGCCTTGATGAGTTCTCTTGCATCTCTGTTTAACTCGTCAGCCATGCTGTTTACTATCGACTTCTACAAACGTTTCAGACCGGAAACTCCGGAGAAGAAACTGGTAGGTATCGGTCAGGTTGCAACGGTTGTAATCGTTATTTTAGGTATTCTCTGGATTCCTATCATGCGTAGTGTAGGCGATGTACTTTATACTTATTTGCAGGACGTTCAATCCGTACTGGCACCAGGTATCGCTGCGGCTTTCTTACTGGGTATCTGTTGGAAACGTACTTCCGCCCAGGGTGGTATGTGGGGATTGATTGCTGGTATGGTAATCGGTTTAACTCGCCTCGGTGCAAAAGTATATTATAGCAATGCAGGTGAAGTAGCAGATTCTACATTCAAATATTTGTTCTATGATATGAATTGGTTATTCTTCTGTGGATGGATGTTCTTGTTCTGCATTATTGTAGTAATCGTAGTCAGCCTGGCAACCAAAGCTCCGACTGCAGAAAAGATTCAGGGACTGGTATTCGGTACGGCTACCAAAGAACAAAAAGCTGCTACACGTGCTAGCTGGAATCACTGGGATATTATTCATACTGTAATTATCCTGGCTATTACAGGTGCTTTCTACTGGTATTTCTGGTAAAAAATAAGCCCTTCCTTCAATCTTCTCTTTGGGAAAGGTTGAAGGAAGCTAAAAATAGTCTTGCCAACGGAAAGACTGGTTTATTATAACTAAAATCACAATCTAAATGGATAAAGATAATTCACAAGAGTCAATGATAAGCTCAAACTCCCTCTCTTTTGGAAAGAACCGGGGGGAGGCTTATTATAGCTCGAATCCCACCTTTTATGTCGGCATCGACTGTATCATCTTTGGTTTCAACGAAGGGGAAATCAGCTTGCTATTGTTGAAGAGAAACTTCGAGCCGGCAATGGGTGAATGGTCACTGATGGGAGGATTTGTGCAAAACAATGAAAGTGTGGATGATGCCGCCAAACGTGTATTGCATGAGCTTACCGGACTGGAAAACGTTTACATGGAACAGGTAGGAACTTTCGGAGCAATCGACCGCGATCCGGGTGAACGGGTTATCTCCGTGGCTTACTATGCATTGATTAACATCAATGAGTATGACCGAAAACTGGTTCAGAAGCACAATGCTTACTGGGTGAATATGAACGAACTTCCCCCGCTTATCTTCGACCATCCTGAAATGGTAGAAAAAGCACGGGAACTGATGAAACAGAAAGCATCCGTAGAACCTATCGGATTCAATCTGCTTCCGAAACTCTTTACATTATCCCAATTACAAAGTTTATATGAGGCCATTTACGGTGAAACAATGGATAAACGGAACTTCCGTAAAAGAGTGGCTGAAATGGATTATATAGAAAAGACTGATAAAATTGATAAACTGGGTTCCAAACGGGGCGCTGCCTTGTATAAGTTCAACGGCAAGGCTTACCGCAAAGACCCGAAATTTAAAATATAATCATTATGCTGGAAGAACTAAAAGAAAAAGTATTTCATGCCAATCTTGAATTGGTAAAGCATGGATTAGTCATCTTTACCTGGGGCAATGTCTCTGCTATCGACCGTGAAAGCGGATTGGTAGTAATCAAACCCAGTGGTGTAAGTTATGATGATATGAAAGCCGAAGATATGGTAGTAGTGGATTTGGATGGCAAGGTCGTTGAAGGACGACTGAAGCCATCCTCGGATACTCCTACTCACGTAGTACTTTACAAAGCATTTCCGGAGATTGGCGGAGTGGTACACACCCACTCTACTTATGCGACTGCCTGGGCACAGGCGGGATGCGACATTCCGAACATCGGAACGACTCACGCGGATTATTTCCATGACGCTATTCCCTGCACGGCAGATATGACGGAAGCGGAAGTGAAAGGCGCTTACGAACTGGAAACCGGTAATGTGATAGTGAAACGTTTTGAAGGATTGAATCCTGTACATACACCGGGAGTGTTGGTGAAGAATCACGGTCCTTTCTCTTGGGGAAAAGATGCGCACGATGCTGTACACAACGCCGTAGTAATGGAACAGGTAGCCAAAATGGCAAGTATCGCTTATGCGGTAAACCCGAATTTAACAATGAACCCGTTGCTGGTAGAAAAACATTTCAGCCGCAAGCATGGTCCGAATGCTTATTATGGACAGTAACAATTAAAAAAAACAGATATTAAAAATTAAAGTAATAACATTATGAATAACGTATTTGATCAATATGAAGTATGGTTCGTAACAGGAGCACAGCTTCTGTACGGAGGTGACGCAGTAATCGCAGTAGACGCACATTCTAATGAAATGGTAAACGGACTGAATGAATCCGGTAAACTCCCTGTCAAGGTGGTATACAAAGGTACTGCCAACTCTTCTAAAGAAGTGGAAACTGTATTCAAAGCAGCCAATAACGATGAAAAATGTATCGGTGTAATCACTTGGATGCATACTTTCTCTCCTGCTAAGATGTGGATTCATGGTCTGCAACAGTTGAAGAAACCATTGTTACACCTGCACACACAGTTCAACAAGGAAATTCCTTGGGATACAATGGACATGGACTTCATGAACCTGAACCAGTCAGCTCACGGTGACCGCGAATTCGGACATATCTGTACCCGTATGCGCATCCGTCGTAAAGTAGTGGTAGGTCACTGGAAAGAGGAAGACACTTTGCACAAGATCGCTGTCTGGATGCGTGTTTGTGCCGGTTGGGCAGACTCACAGGATATGCTGATTATCCGTTTCGGCGACCAGATGAACAATGTAGCTGTAACCGACGGTGATAAAGTGGAAGCTGAACAACGTATGGGTTACCATGTAGATTATTGTCCGGTAAGCGAATTGATGGAATACCACAAAGAAATCAAGAATGAAGATGTAGATGCATTGGTAGCTACCTACTTCAAAGAATACGACCACGATGCTTCTTTGGAAGACAAATCGACTGAAGCTTATCAGAAAGTATGGAATGCCGCTAAAGCAGAACTTGCCATGCGTGCTATCCTGAAAGCTAAAGGCGCTAAAGGATTTACGACCAACTTCGACGATTTGGGCGACATCGAATACAATGGTTTCGATCAGATCCCGGGGCTTGCTTCACAACGTCTGATGGCGGAAGGTTACGGATTCGGCGCTGAAGGTGACTGGAAATCGGCTGCTCTGTACCGTACAGTATGGGTAATGAATCAGGGACTTCCCAGAGGTTGTTCATTCCTGGAAGACTACACGCTGAACTTCGACGGTGCCAACAGCTCTATCCTGCAGTCACACATGTTAGAAATCTGCCCGCTTATCGCAGCCAACAAACCGCGCCTGGAAGTACACTTCCTCGGTATAGGTATCCGCAAGAGCCAGACTGCAAGATTGGTATTTACTTCAAAGACAGGCGCAGGATGCACTGCTACAGTAGTAGATATGGGTAACCGCTTCCGCCTGATTGTGAACGATGTGGAATGTATCGAACCGAAACCGCTGCCTAAGTTGCCGGTTGCTTCTGCTCTCTGGATTCCGATGCCTAACCTCGAAGTGGGTGCAGGTGCATGGATCCTGGCTGGTGGAACTCACCATTCTTGCTTCTCTTACGACCTGACAGCAGAATATTGGGAAGATTACGCTGAAATCGCAGGTATCGAAATGGTACATATCAACAAGGATACTACGATCAGCTGCTTCAAAAAAGAACTGCGCATGAACGAAGTGTATTACATGTTGAATAAAGCGC